>ERZ780117.30-NODE-30-length-72865-cov-9.339170_pt1 | contig 72865 bp, 48 predicted proteins | sample MGYA00510985_ERZ780117 | MGnify/ENA primary metagenome ERZ780117 (study PRJEB29588, sample SAMEA2159553) | human gut metagenome | biome: human gut; feature: human-associated habitat; material: faeces | place: Denmark | collected 2008/2010 ...
TTGGTTGGGATTATGCAGATGCCGCAAATCCTCCGTGTTGAGGTGCTTGTCTCCCGGCACCAGCTCCCGGCGGTCTATGCGGTAGGCATCTACCAGAAAGTCGAGGAAGTCCTGGGGCATGGCGCGGTCGTATACAAAACGGCACACGGCGCCTATCTTGCGTTTCTTTACCTTCTTCTTCACCTGCTCGATGATTTCGGAGGTATTGGCGGCGTCGTCTATCAGAATATCCGCATCGCGTGAAATCTTGATGCAATAACTGCTGTCCACTTCATAACCGGGGAAGATGGTATCCAGATTGGCCTTGATGATGTCTTCAATGAACATCAGATAATAGTCTTTCCCCACCTTGGGCAGCTGGATGAAGCGCGGCACTTTGCTGTACGGCAGTTTCATCACGAAATACTGGATACGGTTTGGAGAACTGGCGGGAGCTCCTTTCAGATGAAGCCGTACGGCCAGATAGAGACGGTTGTCGCGCAGGAATGAAATCACCTTGTCCTTGCTTACGGGCACCGGGGCCAGATAAGGGAATATCTCTTCGCGGAAGAAGCTGCGCACAAAGTCGCGGTGAAACGGTTCTACGTTGCGGCTTTGATAAAATATGATGTGATGTTTCCGCAGGGCGGGCAGTATCTTCTGTTCGTAGATGCGGATACGTTCCTCCAGTTGGCGGTTGACTTCTTGGTTGATTTCATCTACCAGTTCGGCGGCAGACTGCATAGTCTCTTCATCGCTTTGCGAGGCTCCGGTGGCTATGGCCTTATGGTCGGCTACGCGTATCTTGTAGAATTCTTCCAGATTGGAAGAGTATATAGAAATAAAGTTGATGCGTTCGTATAGCGGCAGGGTGTCGTCGTCGGCTTCGAGCAGGACGCGGTAGTTGAACGACAGCCAGCTGATGTCTCGTTTGAAGAACTGATATTCCATAACTGTAGATTTAGGGCGAAAGAGGGGAGAAGCTGATGGATTTCTGTCAACTAATCCGTCTCTCTTAGGCGAATGTAAGGCAAATGTACTTACCTTTGCACACAAAAACAAATGAAAAGATGATAAAAATAGGTTTGTTGTCCGATACACACGGATATTGGGACGAGAAATACTTGCAATACTTCGAACCGTGCGACGAAATCTGGCATGCCGGCGACATCGGTTCGCTCGAGGTGGCCGAACGCCTGGCCGCCTTCCGCCCTTTCCGGGCCGTGTATGGAAACATCGACGGGCAGGACCTCCGCCGACTGTATCCGCAGACCCTCCGCTTCACGGCGGGCGGCGCCGAGGTACTGATGAAGCACATCGGCGGTTATCCTGGCAAGTACGATCCCTCGATAGCGGGCAGTCTGCTCACGCGTCCGCCGCAGCTCTTCATCAGCGGGCATTCGCACATCCTGAAGGTGAAGTACGACAAGACGCTCGGCATGCTCCACATCAATCCGGGGGCTGCGGGCAAGTACGGCTTCCACAAGGTGCGCACGCTGGTCCGCTTCGTTATCGACGGTGGCGTGTTCCGGGATCTGGAGGTGGTGGAGCTGGCGGGATAATCATTCCCTCAGAAGAGGAGAGCGGCACAGAGCAGCAGGCCCATGAGCAGCATGTTCCGCGAAGTGGCACCCAGGATGCGGTTCAGTCCCTTGCCTTCCCGGATTTTTACCATGTGGCGCCACGTCAGGAAGTGGAGGTAGAGGTAGAGGCACGGCGCCCAGACGAATTCCGTCCACGTCAGTCTTCCGCTGCCTACCAGGCCGGTGCAAAGCAATACGGCCGCTACGCCCAGCCCCAGATACAGGCCGGCTCCGAAGTGCTCTCCGTATCTCACTACCAGCGTCCGTTTCCCGCTGATGCGGTCCTGCTCACGGTCGCGGTAGTTGTTCACCATCAGCAGGGTGTCGATGACCAGTCCCGATACGAGCGACAGCAGGCACACGTCTCCGTTCACCTGCCCCGTCTGTACATAGTAGGTGCCGCCCACGGGCACGAAGCCGAAGAACACCAGTACCAGCACGTCGCCCCAGCCCCGGTAGGAGAGCACGGTGGTGTAGAGAAACGCAAACAGCAGGCACAGCACGCCCAGCAACACCAGTTCCCATCCGCCGTACGGCAGTTTTCCCCAGACTGAATACAATACTCCCAGGCCGCAGGCACACGCCAGTACCAGCACGACACCGATGCCGATGGTCATGGCGTGCGGCGTAATCCATCCCTCGGCACAAGCCCGCTGGGGGCCGAGGCGGTCACTGCGGTCGCTCCCCTTCCGGAAGTCGAACAAGTCGTTGATGAAGTTGGCTGCTACTTGCATCAGGCAGGCGAAGAGCAGGCACAGCACCGCTTCCTCCGTCTGGAACTTTCGGTCGGCATAGGCCAGCGCACAGCCCAGCATCACGGGGACGACCGCTGCTGTCAGCGTCTTGGGACGGGCGGCCAGAAGCCAGGCGCGGGGGGAGTTGGGGTGCATAAGTTGGTTATTGCTTTTATTGGAAGAGTGTATTACTGATATGGATTGATTTTCTCCGTCAGGGGTATTTCTTCGAGCAGTGTCCCGTCCACCGTAACACCCAGCGTAATATTCGTACTGGTTGTATCATTTTCTACTTTGACCGAGAGGGTATAACATTTGGAGGGGGATAAAGTCAGAGTTTTGCTGTGAGTCCCATTGTAAGGAGAAGGCAGATTGACGGTGCACGACAATTCCCGCCCAGCTTCGCCTACATTGAAATAGGCCTTTCTATAGCGATAATTCGTCTCGTTGAAGGTGAATGTCCGGTCGGGCGCATCGGTTGCATGCAGCTCGATGGAGTAGGTGGGGAACATGCTTTCTATAAAGTTACTGAAGTCCACTTCTACAGACGAGTTCGCCATGCCGCAGTTCACCGTCACAGTTTTCGTTTCATTGGCGGTAACTGCAAAAGTCTCTTCTCCGTACATACGCATTTGGCCCCAACTTTGATTCGCGCTTTCTGCCTCTGCTTCCGTACAGTTCTCTGCCGTCAGCACATAATCCTCACTGACCGCGCAGGTAAAGGTGGTTCCGGCAATGTCGCCATACCTCTTGTTGGTGAAGAGGGGTGTATCTCCCCGCTTGAGGTTAACCCGGAATTCTTTGATATCTTCCTCGTCGAAATAGAGTGTCGACCTGGTAGGTATTTCTACGCTCGCCGTATCCACTACTGCGAAGCGGATTTCACCGGTTCCTTCGTTCAGCATGGGGCTGTCTTCGTTTGTACAGGCGACGAACGATAATAGTCCTATTAGGGCAAGAATGTATAGAAGTTGTTTATTCATAATCAATATTCATTTATCTATATAGTACTTCCAGAGATTTAAATGTCAACCAATTTTCGGCTTGATTTTCATCTTCAATACCATCATGTGATATACAAATTCTATAGTTATTTCCTATTTGTGTATTGTCTGATATTATTGTGAACTTATCATCATTTGGTTTTTGTCCAGCAGCAATAAAGATTCTATTTATAGATGTTGTCTTATCTTTAACACTATTGTCTGTTCCTTTGCTCACTCCTGTGTAGACATCTATTGAATTACCGCTTGCTCCAGTTGTAAAATATACAACCTTTGTTGAATAACTCACATCAATCATAGTAGTAGTGGGAACTTGAAAGGCTGGAGAAAAAACATGGCAATTGTGTGTTACTCGGTCCCAAAAAATTGTTTTGTAATATTGAAATAAAATATATCCACGTTCTCCCCAATATTCTCCAGACCCAACACAAATCCAAGGATTTTTTGTATCATCAAATGGAGATTGATTTGTATAATCCCCTTTATACGGTATTCCCGTCACCTCACACTCTACCGATGAAGTTGAATTACTACTGCCATCAAATGAGGCTGAAGCAGTCAAAGTCCGTTTTCCCCATTGAAGGTTTTGAAACACCGGTGATTTTTCTGTCGAGCTTTCTCCGCTATCCAATGAATAGGTGGCATTTAATAAATCCGCATATTTTTCATTATCAAGAATATCTGGAGCGATATTTGTGGTCAGGGAGATATTGAAGATACCAGAGCCATCTGTTTCGTTTGCAGCTGCCGCTCCCTGCGATTGAAATACGGAATAGCTGGTTTGAGCGGAAACTTTGGCATTGAAAGTTGGCAGAGGCATCGTGATTGTTTTTGCTTCGGTCACTGTTGCCTCTTCACTAACCTCATTCCCGTCGATGGTATAACTATATTTTAATGTATAATTTCCCTGCGGCAGGTAAGGCCAGTCATTTTCAATCGCCATTTCTCCTGTACTGCTGAAATCGCTGGTGCTATAACTGCGTACCACTTCACCTGCTTCATTGACTAATGTAGCTTTCCAATTTGTGATTAAAGTGAGAGGAACATTGGATAAATTACCAAAGGACAGTGACACTTTTGTACCGTTTACATAGCCGGACTGGTCGGCTGTGTGTTCAGTTACAGCATTCAGCCCAAATGAAAATATAGGAATATCCGGATCACATTGAATCACATACTTCGTCTGTGCAACAGCCGGAGAAACGACTACCCATTCATGCGAAGTCTCTTTCCCCAATATGTTTGTTCCCTCGAACACAGCGTCTACCGGCTGTCCGGCCTGTACGAACAGATAGTCATTTATTTTTTCGTTGTTCGCCAGTGTCTCAGAATCGTTTCCAACCTTGATGGTCAGTGCCCATTCTTTATAATGGTTTTGCAGACTCTCGCTTACGGCAGGCGTCAGCATGGCGTTTGCCAAAACGGCATTGAGGGTCGTTTTCGTCGCATTTCCGGGTAAAATCTGAACCTGGACAGATGTGGAGAAGTAGGGCGTAGCTTGTATCGGATTGTTATCGCCGCAATAAGCGGTTACCGTATAGCCACCGGCCGTCAGCTCGACGCCTTCAGTTGTCAGTTCACTGTATGGCTTGGGAAAGCCTTCCACGGATTCCTTGCCCATCTGGATGTCAATCATGAAATCCTCCGCTTTCGGGATGAGGGCATCGGGAAGGGAACCTGCTTCTGCTCGGGTCGTGGAGGTCAGCTCCACATCCACGCTGCCCAGTGTCAGGCGCAGATAGCCCGTGCCCTCTCCGTATTCCTGGAGAAGGTTCTCGCCGGAGCAGCCTGCCAGCATCCAGCAAAGGGTGGCCAGTGTCAGGACTTGTTGTATCAGTTTGTTCATATAGGTCTGGTTCATCTCTATTCGTATATCAGTTCAAAATTGTCAATCAGCAGTTTGCTCCCCACGCCTCCGGTAAAGAAGTCGCCATATTTGCTGGCCGATGCTACGACCAGAATATATTTCGGAGTACGGTCGGTGTAGCGATAGTCCAATACGAGGTCCTTTTGTTGGTACTGCGCGTCCGACTGCCCGCTGATATATTCGGCATAGGCAATGACGTGTGAGTCGTTCTTGTCGAACAGCTGCCGTTCGCTGGGACGTGTGCGTATCTCCAGCGGTTGGTCCCAGTCGGTCAGGGCAATGTAGATGTGGCAGGAGTCCGGCCGTCCTTTCAGATAGCTGTACGAGTCTTCGCCTACCTTGTCGATGGTGGCCGACGTATATTTGTAGTGGATGCGCAGTTTGGAGGGGAACGAAGAAAATTCCCGTCCGAAGCTCAGCACACCGTTGGTACCTACCGTCTTCACATAGCTTCCGGTGAAGATGTTTCCCGCTGCGAACTTGAGGACCAGGTATTTCGACTCCAGGGAGGCTGCTTTCCCGCTTCCGTTGCAGCTCTCCTCAGTGGGAATGGAGTTGCTGTCGCTGATGGTGACGGCTCCCTTGTTGCCGGTGTCCCAGAAGGATTCCCCTCCCGATGCCCAGGGGTTCCAGAGCTTGTCCACCTGATGCCAGTTGTCAAAGCTCCCGTCGGTCAGTGGGGTGGCCGGTGCTGTGGTGAAAGTGCTGGTATAGTCGTTTGAGTCGCTTATCTGGATGGTATATTGGTAATTGGTGCCCGGTTCCAGTCCCTGTAGGGTGGTGGTATAGCTGGTGCCGTTGACATTGATGTCGGCATCTGCCACAGCGCTCCATTCGTTGTCCGTTTCTTTCTTGTAAGTGATGACCGGACGTTTCCCGCTTTGGATGCTGCCGGAGAGACTCGCGCTGGTAGCTCTGGCAAATGTGGTGGCTTCATGTGTTGTTTCAGTGTCGGCATGGTAGACGTAAACCGTCCATTTCAGACTGGTTTCTTCCCATCCCCGCGAGACGAAGAATATACAAGGTTGTGAAAAGTCATAATAGCTGGCAGCCGTCGGGTCGGGGTATACGGAACCATGTTCTCCTCCGAGCTTGAACGATGTCACTTTTATTCGGTAGAGAGGCTGTTCTTGGGCCACGTAGACGATGACATTCCGGTTGTTTTCGTCGATAACGGCATTCCCTATTTGGTTTTCCAGCACGATGTTGCGCGTGACGATTTGCTGGACTGTTATTTTCCAGATGTAATCCTGATAGGTTTGCAGGGTGAGGTTGACGGGATTGGAAAAGTTCATCCGGGTATCCGAAGAAATGGGAATTGCATCCAGTGATTCGAAGCCGGTTGTCGGAAACTTACTGTAGTTTGTACATAAGGTCGAGTCTATGACAAGGGCTGCATCGTTGCTGACGGTCAGTTTGGTGATACGCAGCTTGGTCAGGTCCACGGTGTCGTCCACGTAGAGCGCTATGGTTCGGTCGTTCTTGTTGATGGTAGTCTGGGTACTGCTGTTGCCGTTGGCATCGCATTGCCCTTCCACTTCGAAAGCGGTGATGCTGCCATCCACAAACGGATAGGGAATGTCGTTTTCTATCTTGCACGATGCGACTGTCAGCAGGCAGAGGATGTAATATAGGATTTTGCTATTCATCGTTTTCATTGCTTATAGGGGCGTTTTACAAATAGAAAGTCATACCGATATTGATGGAGAACAGATTGATTTTGAAGTTTCCCGATGAGGTTCGTCTCATTCCTGTTTCCACTTGGTTGGTTTTCTGGTTCTGCCATTTAAAGTTATATCCCATGACTCCCACCGATACTTCTACGGCCGACCAGTTGGTGACGAAAGCACTCATACCCGGTGCAATACCAATCTGCAGGTTGTGGGCCTGTTCATAGGTGCCGTCATATTCGGTGCCCGCCCCTGTTGAGTTTTTGCCGACTCCGTAGGCATACGTCAGGCGTACTTCGTTGAAGAGACCGAAGATTTTGCTCTTGCCGATAGGCATATAGGTGCGTAGGAAGCCTGATACCTGGTATTCGTGTTCCAGATAATACAGGTCCTTGAGGTTGATGTTGAAATCTTCGCCCAGATTTAGTTCGAAGTTGGCCATATCCAGATAGGTACGGTTGTAACCGAAGCGCAGACCGGCGGCCATGTTGTCCTTGAAGAAGTAGCCAACGTACGGGCTTACGTTGAAGGTATATCCTAATCCCTGCACATTCTTTATGACAAGAAAGTTCAGGTTGTCTTCTTCGTGTTCGGAGTAGGAAACTGTACCTCCCGTCATCCATTGTCCTTTGGGGATGAAGACCGTCTGCATGATGCCACGGTCTATTCGTTCGGGGCGTTCTACCCGCTTCTTTTTCTTTTTCCCTATTACCTTCTTTGCTTCATAGGTGGTTGTGGTCTGGATATTAATTAACGTGCTGTCCGATGACCTTTTTGAAGGTTGTCTGTCAGAATTTCCTTGTGCGTAAAGGGCATTCCCAAAGGCAAACAATAATATAAGTGGCAGCAGTTTTTGCATAAGATTTCAAAAAAACAAGTATAACCGGAGGAACAGGGACAAGACCTGCTCCTTCGGTTTTGTTGGAGGTTAATAATCTCGCTTTATTCTTGTATGGTAGGCTGGCCGTAAACCAGTTCCAGGTCATCAATGTACATTACACTACCTGTACTACCTGTGAAGTAGTCACCATACTTGCTGGCGGAGAATACAATGATTAAATAGTACGTGCCCAGTGGCTCCAGACTTCTGTACTTGAAGTCTAAAGTGAATTCTTTCCAGCCATTGGTCGTTACAGCATCGGCATCGTCCATACGAGAGTAGGCAATGATTCTCTTGTCTGTTTCCCAGTCAGGGAATGTGCTAATGTCTGTATTATCTATCAATATTTTCTCTTTTGATAGGGCAATATAGATGGAACAAAGATCATCTGTTCCTTTTATTCCTACACCTTCGGGTGTATTGCTTCCGCGATAATCTATCTTACCGCTTGTGTAATTGAACCAGCCATGTAAGGCGGATGGACGAGAGTTAAACGGTTGACCAAAATAGATAGAAGCTCCATCCATTCCCTGTAATTCGCCAAATTGTCCTGCATACAGGTTACCTGCTGCAAATTGTCCAAAAGAAAGGACACCGATAAATTGAGATTTTAATTCTGCTGATTTTCCATTTGAAGTATGCACTATAGTACTATTCCCTTGTGTGGGATTTTTGCTCATTAATGATCCACCTTTATTTCCCGAATCCCAGAATGAGCCGTTGGTAGTAAATTCATCATCTGTTGTAGCATACCAAACGCCATCTTTTTGAACCCAATCTTCCATATCACCGTTGGGTAATGCTGTTGCGCCTTCTGTGGTAAATGTAATGACCTCGCTGGCATAAGCATTTTCATTCTTTTCATAGGTAAGGCGGTAGTTGTATTGGGTAGCGGGTGATAGGTTAGTGAGTGTAGCCGTGTACTTTTGGCCTTCACTGTCGTAAGTTGCACTGCAGGTTTGCCATTCCTCAGCATCAGTAGCCTTGTATTCGAAACGCATGGCTGCCGGGTCGATTTCCCCTTCGGCACTTCCCTCCAAATATGCAAAGTTACTCCAGGCGTTGGCCGGCAGTGCTTCCAGTTTGGTGCTTGCCTCTATCGAAACATCAAATGTAAAGTTGAAAATGATTTCTTCTCCATTGATGGTAATTGTGGGCTTTTCAATGGAACCGGCATCTGCTACCTTGAAATTCAGAATGTAGTGTTTGCGAGCCTTTACACCGGTGATGGAGGTGCTTTGTGAATGTTGTTGTCCGGCTTGGTTGGTGACGTTGACGGTCACAGTTAGGTCGCTCACCGGGAAATAGCCTGGTTTCAGTTCGCTGCCCATCACAAAGTCCAATGCGGCAACGCCCTCTAAAGCCGACGAAACCGTAGTCGTGGCTTTAGCAAACTTCTGGAAAGATTCATCGTAGTTGACGGTTACTTTCACATTGGCCAGCGTACAAGTGATGTTGGCTGTCACTTCCTTTCCTGTTTCTATAGTTATCTGTTGGCTTCCTGCATAGTAGGGAACGTCGAAACCCGATTCAGAACCGTCGAATCCGTTGGAGGAAGCCTTGACGGTATATTGTCCGGGAGCCAGACGCAGCTGTGTCCCTTTCAGTGTCTCCCAGTCGTCGGTACTTTCCACTACGTCTCCTTTGCTGTCTACTATCTGTATGGCAATCTGCAAAGGTTTGTAATTTTCGGGTATGGCTTTCGTGTCGACATACGCATTGGTACCCACTTCGATACGCAAATAGCCGATATTACTTTCCAAATCTTCTTGTTGGCAGGATACTGCCATCCATGTGGTAAGCAGTATTGTTAGGAATAGATATATCTTTTTCATTTGTTGTTCTATATTTATTCGTTTACACGGATTGTGAGGATTGCAGATTTCTGTTGATTATTCTTGTCTATGACTGTTAGGGTAAACTTATGTTCTCCTACATATCCAGGTCCATTCATAAGCAGTGATAATAATGCATCATTTAATGTAAAGCTATAAATGGTGTCGTTAATCTGGGGTAATGCAAATAAAGAACCTAAATCTGCCGCGTCATCCGAAGCCAAATCCAAACCGTTTCCACTCGTCAATCCCATCAGTCCTGCTGCCATTTCAAAAGTGGAATTTGTCGTATTTACTTTTACGAACATATTTTGTATTCCGTTTTGAACGCTCATGTTGATTACTACAGGGGACTCAGGATAATCTGTTGTACCATATGCCAAATCTACTCCGTTGGTCAGATAATTATTCCCTTCCGGTTCAGTGATGCTTATTGTTTCTCCTGGTACAGGTGGATCAGGATTTGGATTATGGGTCGGTATCTCCACCGCTTCGCTGCTATCCTCAAAAGTGATGTTGGTATTGATGGTGATTCCTTCCAAATTGCCAGTAGAGGACGTAACGGTACCCATATTGATTTCCAGTGCATCACCTCCCGTAAAAGCATCGCTGACTTCTTCATAATTTTCAGTGGCATCCTTTTTGCGGAAATTATGTGAATCACTCACAGTTTTACCGGTTGTTGTGGTAGCACGGATGTTGACTGTTATGGTTGTTACATTGTCTTCAAAGAGCCAATAGACAGGTGCAGGGGTCAGATTATCCTGTGTGTACGACAGGGCCATCTCACTGCCGTCGTCCACAGTGATAGTCCATTTGCTGAAGGCTTCCTTGAAGTCTTCGCCGTAGTTCATCTGGATGCGGCTGTTGGCCATGCGACATACAATGTCGGCCTTGCTGGCGATGTCTTTGCTGACCGTAATGTCGGTACTGCCAGCATAGTAGGGGGCAGTCATCTGTTTCTCCAGTGTACCCGGGGTATGCGAGGAGAGGGTATATTGTCCCACCGGTACGGTGATGCTGGCAGGCATTTCGGACAATGTTTCGTATTCATGTTTGATGTCGGTTACTCCGTCGCTGGTACCTTGTATCACAACGGGATAGGTATTGGTATCAATTCCACTGACGTCTGCACGTGTCTGCGACACCGGTTGCTTTACGCTGACTCCCAGTTCTATGGCGCCGGTATCTTCTTTGTCGACCAAACTGCCTGTCAGTTCGTTTTTCAGTTCGCACGATGCCAGGCTGAGCATGGCGGCCGTGCCTAAAATGAGGATATTATGTAGAGATTTCATAGATTTTATGTGATTCTTTTTTATCTTGCGAAAACGATTATAGCCACTCGGCTGGTACTTCGATGCCTATAGTCTCATCATCAGTCGTTTCGTCAACCGTGATTTCAATGCCCAGGCTGCCGTTATCGTCTGCCGGAGCAATGTTCAGTGTCCACGATTTGTTGGGAGCCAAGGTATAGGTCTTTACTACCGTTGCTGTCTTGTTGTCGTCCAAACGGGTTACTTGAATGGTGGCTGTTACCGTTTCGCCAGCGTTGTCAACCTTCAAGTACCAAGGATCGGTGTCTCCTTTGGCCCATACGGCTGTAGTGCCGGCAGCTTTCAGCGCGGCGGTTTCGTACACGATCGAGTAGTCGCTGAAATATTCGTCCATGTTGGAGGCAAAGGTCGCTTTCACCTTTCCACAAGTGGGCTGGCAGTTTACTGTTACTTCCTGAACGGGTTCTCCGTTAACTTGGAAACTTGTACTGCCTTCTACATAGAAGCTTTCCCTAGAGGCATTGTTTTCAGTGCCGTAAAAAGCCTTGAGGGTGTATGAACCGTTGTTCAGGTTGATTTTCTCTTCTTTTTCCGAATAAAGGAATTCCTTTACAGGAGTCCCTTCATCGTTCAGAATCTGCACGGTGTAGTTGTCTACATTGCTATAGGTGCTTTCGTTCACAGCTTTGGTGAAGGCTGTGCTGGTGGTAAGGCCCAAGGCAATGCTACCTGTACCCTCTGAGAGGGTGGGCTCGTCGTTTTGTGAAGCGCAGGAGCCGAGTATCACACTGATACTCAGAAGGCACGCTGCTAACGTTGATTTCGTATTCATATCTGTTTTTGCTATATAAAATCCGCCGCAAAGTAACAACTTTTCTTGAAATACTGCAAGTCCCTTTTTAAGGGAATTCAGTTCTTTTTTTAAGGAATTGGGTCGTGATAGAGGGAAAATAGCCCGTTTTATGTCTGTTTTTTAAGATTCAGGGCAAAAGGAGGAAGAAGTGAAAGGCTATTTTGAAGAGTCTGGTGGCCGGCGGAGCGACAGGCTTGGGCCCGTTACCATTGAAGGGAACAGCCGTTACCTTTAAAGGGTAACGCCCGTATCCTTCAAAGGTAACGGGCGTTTCCGTGCACAGGAAACTGTCGTTTCCTTGGGGTGGGAACGGCCGTTTCCATGTACAGGAAACGGCCGGTAGGGGAGCTTTATTCCGGCATCATCACAACGCCCTGCTTCTTCTTGCCGTCCATCTTGACGGTCATGGGACGGTCGAAGCGGACGTGGCGCAGGTATTCCGTCTCGTGCAGGGCAGGCTGGGCGTTGAGGTAGTCCTGGTTGTAGAGGCCGTCGTTCATGTAGGCGTTGATGGTGAAGTAGCCCACGCCGAACGACGTCAGGTTCTGGAAGAAGTGAGTGCCCTGGCTGGGGTCCACGCGGTAGTTGGTCAGGCCGGCTTCCACGATGACGCGGGCCGCACTGATGTGGGGCCACTTCACGGGGATGCCCAGCCACGTGTCGCTGCTGCCCCAGCGGCCGGGGCCTACCAGCACGTAGTTGCGCCCTTCGTTCAGGAACTGCTGGTTGAGCTTCTCGATCTCCCAGGCTATCTTCTGGTTGTTCGAAGCGCTGTAGTGGTCGGTCTTCACGTAGACGATGTCGTAGAGGTCGTTCATGATGCCTTGTCCCAGGGAGTTGTTGGAGCGCAGCAGCAGCCGGTCGTCGGGGATGGCGCTGAGGTCTTCGTCGAGCACGGCGTTGTTGTCCACGATGGGGCGTATTTGCAGCAGGTAGAAGGTGCCTGTCTTGTCTTTCTCGCGGCTCAGGGTGGCGGCAAATTCTATTTCTACAGGGCGGCGCATCTCTTCCTGCCCGTACTTCAGGGCCAGTTGCAGGATGCGCGCCAGGGGGAAGACGTCGTGTTGCAGGATGTTGGCAAAGGTGATGACCTTGCGCCCTCCCGGATACAGGCCGTCGCGGATAATCTGGTCATAGGGATCGTAGGTCGAGGCGATGTAGTTGAGCGCACCGTCCTTCTCGGCTTCCTTGACGGGCAGCTTCAGCAGGTTGAAGCCGTCGTCGATAGAGAAGTCGTGGCCGGAGTTGCTCAGGTCGAGGGCGTAGAAGCGGGTCTGCGTCTCGCGCAGGGCTATCTCCATCTCGCTGGTCTGGAGCACTTTGGTGGGGTGGTAGGGCGAGAAGCGGAGCGTCAGGCCGCCGTCCACGATGTACTTGCCCAGTCCGAGAGCCAGGTTGACGATGCCTTCCTCGGCCTTCTCGTCGCCCAGGGGGTAGTAGTTGAGCGAGCGGGCCACGCCCGACATGCTGGGGTAGAAACGGGGACCGTACTGGTTGCCCACCACTTCCTGCAGGATGACGGCCATCTTCTCCTGGTCGATGACGTTGCTCGTGGCCTGCATGTAGGCCTTGGAGTCGCGGAAGTAGACCGAGGCATAGACGCCCTTGATGGCGTCGCTCAGCATGCGGAGCATTTCATACTTGTCGTCCAGGTAGGGAATCATGTACGTGTTGTAGATGCCGGCGAAAGGCTGGTAGTGCGAGTCTTCGAGCAGCGACGACGAGCGCACGGCGATGGGCGACTTCACCACGTCGAAGAAGGTGAAGAAGTCTTCGACCAGACGGTCGGGCAGCTTGGCCTTGAGGAAATAGCGCAGGATGGTGGAGTCGTCCACGTCCGACAGGGCCACCTGGTAGAGGTTGTTGGTCTCCATGAACTCGTCGAACACGTCGGTACAGAGCACCACGGTCTTGGGGATGGCGACGCGGGCGTTGTCGAACTCCTCGAACTCGGGGTGGCGCTTCACCAGGTTGTCGATGAAGGCCAGGCCACGGCCTTTGCCTCCCAGCGAGCCTTCGCCGATGCGGGCAAAGTTGGAGTAGCGGTCGAAGCGGTCGCGCTTGAAGACGGCCACCACGCCCTGGTTCTTCATCTTGCGGTACTTGACGATGGCTTCGAAGATGATCTGCCGGTGGGCATCCACGTCCTGCAGGGTGTTCCAGGTGATGGGCTTCAGGAACTCGGCGATGGGGAACATGGCGCGCGAGTAGAGCCAGCGGCTGATGTGGTTGCGGCTGATGTGGTAGAGGAACGACTCCGAGGGGACGGCAAACAGGATGTTCTGCAGTTCCTTGAGGTTCTTCACGCGGGCTATCTCTTCCATCGTTTCGGGGTTGCGGAAGATGAAGTCGCCGAAGCCGAAGTTGTCCGACACGATGCGGCGCAGGTCCACGTCCATCTTCTTGGAGTTCTTGTCGATGAAGGCAGCCCCGTACTTGTTGGCATAGGTCATGTTCTCCGTTTCGGACGACTGGATGATGAGCGGTACGAAGGGGTCTTCCTTGCGGATGGCGGCGCAGAGGCGGATGCCGGCCATGCCGTCCTTTTCGCCGCGCTCGGTGCGGGGGAAGCGGACGTCGGTCACTACGCCCAGTATGTTGTTCTTGTACTTGGTGTAGATGGAAATGGCTTCGTCGTAGGTGCGGGCGAGTACGATTTTGGGACGTCCGCGCATGCGCAGGGTGCGCTGGTGGGCGTTCAGCGCCTCGGTACTGAATTCCTGACTCTGCTTCAGCACGAACTTGTAGAGGTTGGGCAGCAGGGACGAGTAGAAGCGGATGCTGTCCTCCACCAGCAGAATGGCCTGCACGCCCACTTCGTTGACGTCGTGTTCCAGGTTCATCTTGTCCTCGATCAGCTTGATGATGGATACCAGCAGGTCCGTGTTGCCCAGCCAGCAGAACACGTACTCGAAGGCGCTGAGGTCTTCGTCGGCAATGCGCTTGGTGATGCCGTGGCTGAAGGGGGTGAGGATGACCATCGGAATGTGGGGCCATGCCGCCTTGATGGTGCGGGCCACGTCAAAGCCTTCGTTGTCGCCCGTGCCCGGCATGCAGATGATGAGGTCGTAGGTCATGTTCTTCAGCTGGGCCAGAGCCTCGTCGCAGGTGCTCACCTGCGTGAAGCGGGGCGGATAGCGCAGGGACAGCGAAGTGTATTCGTTGAATATCTTCTCGTCGATGCGTCCGTCGTCTTCCAGCATGAAGGCGTCGTAGGGGTTGGCTATCAGGAGTACGTTGAAGATACGGCGGGTCATCAGGTTGGCAAATTGCGTATCTTTCAGGTAAAGCAGATTGAGTTTCAGTTTGCTGAGCATGTTTTTCCAAAATTAGTAAGGCAAAAGTCGTATTTTTTCTTGGGATACGCAAGTGGGGGAATAAAAAAGAATGCTTTGTCATCCCAGCTTAAAGCCGGGATGACAAAGCATTTTGCTGATGTGACTATGTTTTGAGCCTCTTTTGCTGGCAGATCGGTGTCGGCATCAGTGCTTGTAGCACACCTTATATATAATAGGTATGTCGAGCACGCCTTGCGGGGCTACGCTGCGGGTACTTGCCGTCCGTTTGGGACCTGGAATCAGCGGGCTGTATTCCAGCACGTGACGCATGCGTTCCCTTTGGTTGGGCGTGAAACGGTCTGCATAGCTGATCTCGTAATCCATCAGGTTGTAGGACGTGAAGACATCATCGGGATCCAGACTGTTGACACGCAGGAAACCGGGCAGCAGGTCTTCCATGTTCTTGCTTTCCATATAGGCTCTATAGGCTTCTACCATGGTGGTGTTCTGATAGATTGACCGATTGTAGGGCTTGGTATCTGTACAATAGTCGGAATCGGCGTTGGGGTCATCTCCTTCGTTGAAGGCGTGGTGCAGGCCCAAGTAATGTCCCAGCTCATGGGCGAGTGTCACGTTGGCGTCGGCCGAGTTATATTGACCTTCGGGAGTATATTGGTTGAAGTAGAGGCTGTTGATGGATACGCAATGCGGATAGTTCAGATTGGAGTTCTCCAAACGATCGTATTCCACAGCCGTCAGTCCTTCCAGGTAGTTCTGCCCTTGTACGGACAGGGGCAGGTGGGAGATACCCAAAATGGTTCCGCCGTCCACTTCGGCGAAATTGTAGAGCATGACGTTGATGTACTTGTTCATGTCCCAGAGCAGGTTCAGGATTTTGGAATTGCTGCTTTCCATGAAGCTTTCACAGTCGATGGGCATTTCGTTCCAAGAGATATATTCCACTCCCGGCGTTTCGAGCGGATTGCCCGCTTCGTCCGTTTCGGGCAGGTAGAAATCCAGATTGATATCCTGTCCGGCATCACCGCCTGCGGCGATGGTATGCCCGTCATAGTATTGGTTGACGTTGGCCAGTACCTGCTGGATGAGGCGGGTGTCGATGTACTGGAGCGGATCGCTCTTGTCTTTATATAATACGTGGAAGATGACCGGAATCCGGTAGGTCAGCTCCTGTCCGGCGGGTACGGCCTTTTGTACGATGTCGATGTTGGTCTGGGTGCCGTTGCAATAGATGGCCACGGTGCCGGTACGGTCTTTGGAGATGTTACCCATTACTTCTATCTGGATGGTGGCGTCGCCGGTTCCTTTGCTGGGCGTTACGCTGCACCAATCCTTGTTGAGGCTGGTGGCTGTCCATTCGCCGGAGGTGTGGATATCAAGCGAAAGGCTTTTTCCTTCAGGCGGAACGTCGGTGAAGCTGTTTTGCGACAGGGTGAATGGAGGCTCGTTGGTGCTGCAGCTTGCCAGAATCAGGCAAAGGAAGGCAGCCATCAGGTAAGTGAATTTCGTTTTCATGTCTTGATGAACTGGTTAAATGCTTAGGATTGATTAAAGTCATAGATGCAAGGGTATGAATAATTTTTGGATTTTTAATACATTGGCTCCATTTTCTTTCTGACGTATGGTACTTGTTCACTTGTGAAATGACATTTTATTATTATTTGCTTATTTTTTCGGTTGAAAGTTTAGGGGATTTGAAAAGAATGACTATATTTGCAGTGTTGTTAGCTGACATTTTGATTGGCTAACGCAAAGGAACCCATTTGATAAACCTTTTAAAGCGTAATATTATGAATATTGAACGTATCATGGCCTCTTTGGAGGCAAAACATCCCGGCGAATCTGAGTATCTTCAAGCCGTCAAGGAAGTGCTTCTTTCCATCGAAGATATCTATAACCAGCATCCTGAATTCGAGAAGGCCAAGATTATCGAACGTCTGGTAGAGCCCGACCGCATCTTTACGTTCCGCGTAACGTGGGTGGATGACAAGGGTGAAGTCCAGACGAACTTGGGCTACCGCGTGCAGTTTAACAACGCCATTGGCCCGTACAAGGGCGGTATCCGTTTCCATGCTTCCGTTAATCTGTCCATCCTGAAGTTCCTGGGATTTGAGCAGACCTTCAAGAATGCCCTGACTACGCTTCCGATGGGTGGCGGCAAGGGTGGTTCAGACTTCTCGCCGCGCGGCAAGAGCGACGCTGAAATCATGCGTTTCTGCCAAGCCTTCATTCTGGAATTGTGGCGTCATCTGGGTCCCGACATGGATGTGCCTGCCGGCGATATCGGCGTAGGCGGCCGCGAAGTGGGCTATATGTTCGGTATGTATAAGAAGCTGACCCGTGAGTTTACGGGTACCTTTACCGGCAAGGGACTGGAGTTCGGCGGTTCGTTGATCCGTCCGGAAGCTACCGGTTTCGGCGGTCTGTATTTCGTGAACCAGATGCTGCAGACCAAGGGCATCGACATCAAGGGCAAGACGGTGGCCATCTCCGGCTTCGGCAACGTGGCATGGGGTGCCGCTACCAAGGCTACCCAGCTGGGCGCTAAGGTAGTGACCATTTCCGGTCCCGACGGCTACATCTACGATCCCGACGGTATCAGCGGCGAAAAGATTGACTATATGCTGGAACTCCGTGCATCGGGCAATGACATCGTTGCACCTTATGCCGAGCAGTTCCCGGGTGCTACGTTCGTGGCCGGCAAACGTCCGTGGGAAGTGAAGGTGGACATTGCACTACCTTGTGCTACCCAGAACGAGCTGAACGGCGACGATGCCCGTCAGCTGATTGCCAACAACGTGCTGTGCGTAGGCGAAATCTCGAACATGGGATGTACGCCCGAGGCCATCGACCTCTTCATCGAGCACAAGATGATGTACGCACCGGGCAAGGCCGTCAACGCAGGCGGTGTGGCCACCAGCGGACTGGAAATGTCGCAGAACGCCATGCACCTCAGCTGGAGCGCTGCCGAAGTGGATCAGAAGCTGCATGCCATCATGCACGGCATCCACGAACAGTGCGTGAAGTATGGTACTGAACCCGATGGCTACATCAACTACGTGAAGGGCGCAAACATCGCCGGCTTCATGAAGGTTGCCCACGCCATGATGGGACAAGGCATAATTTAAGAGAGAAACTTTGTTTAGTTGTATTTGTATTTGTGGTTTATGCTGCCCTGTGCCTGTGAAGGTACGGGGCAGCGTTTTTTTGTCTGTCAGGCAGATGGGGTGGCAGGACGTTACCTGTTTATGGGTATTTTGCAGCGATTTGTCCGAAAAGGCTTTAACTTAGTTTCCAATGTATAGGGCTTAATCTTTAAAATTATTACCTTTGCACATCGAAACCAATAAAAACAGTTAAGAATATGCTATTTCCGGAATTGAAACAAAGACGTGATAAAATACGCGTACTGATGGCACAACAGGGGATTGATGCCGCCCTCATTACTTGCAATGTCAACTTGATTTATACCTACGGACGGGTAGTCAGCGGCTATCTGTATCTGCCGTTGAACGATTTTGCCCGTTTGTTCGTGAAGCGCCCCAACACCATTGAAGGCGAACACATCATGCCCATCCGAAAGCCCGAACAGCTGCCGGAACTGATTCAGGCATGTGGCCTGCCGTTGCCGAAGAAACTGATGCTCGAGGGAAGCGAGCTGTCCTTTAACGAATACAATCGCCTGGCGGCCTGTTTCCCCGAGGCGGAAGTGGTGCCTTGCGGTACGGATCTCATTCGCCAGGCGCGCAGCACCAAGACGGAGATGGAGATTGAGTTCTTCCGTCGGTCGGGCGTGGCGCATGCCAAGGCTTACGCACAGATTCCGTCGGTCTACCGGCCCGGCATGACCGATCTTCAGCTTTCTATTGAAGTGGAGCGGCTGATGCGCCTGGAGGGTTGTCTGGGCATCTTCCGGGTGTTCGGACAAAGCATGGAGATATTCATGGGAAGCCTGCTGGCAGGCGACAATGCGGCGGCTCCTTCGCCCTACGATTTCGCTTTGGGAGGTGCCGGACTCGACCCCACGCTGCCCGGTGGTGCCAACGGTTCGCTGATACAGCCCGGCCAGAGCATCATGGTCGATATGGGAGGTAATTTCTATGGCTACATGGGCGACATGAGCCGTGTGTACTCTGTCGGCAAGCTGACGGATCAGGCTTATGCGGCCCATCAGACCTGCCTGGAGATACAGGAGGCCGTGGCAGCCATGGCCAAGCCGGGGGTCATCTGCGAGGACCTGTACAGCAAGGCCATCGAGCTGGTGACGAAAGCCGGTTTTGCCGACTATTTCATGGGAGTGGAGCAGAAGGCGAAGTTCATCGGTCACGGCATCGGACTGGAGATCAACGAGGCACCTGTCATCGCTCCTCGCATCCGTCAGGAACTGGAGCCGGGCATGGTCTTTGCGCTTGAACCGAAAATCGTATTGCCGGGAGTCGGTCCGCTGGGTATCGAGAATTCCTGGGTAGTGACGGCTGAAGGCTTGGAAAAACTGACGCTTGCTCCCGAAGAAATCATCGAACTTTGACGGGCAGTTGTTTGGGAATGTCATGCAGTGCTTTGTGAACTGCTGACGCAGTGCTTCGTTACCCCCTCATGCAGTGCTTCCTTACACTCTGACGAAGCACTGCATGAGGGGGTAACGAAGCACTTGATGATAGTGTTCCTTTGCACCATTTTACTTTGAATATTATAACTTGTCACCCTACTTGGTTGATAATTAATGATTTATTGCGTCAAGTGAAATGCGTGTTTATAAACTTTCTGTAACTGATTAAATAAATAGGCTGCCTTTAAAGGCAGCCTATTTATTTAATTGTCCGCGTAAAGTTTACCCGAGACTTTACGCGTCACCGTAAAGTGTATATAATCAGACAGTTACTGCGTCAAGTTTTTAAACTTGCCTTTTGCTCAACCACCGGCGCACAGGCTCGTCGTAAAGTTTCAGGCAGAGCCAGGCCAGCAGGATGCTGCCGGCATAGACCGTGAGGGCCGTAGGCCACACTTCGCCGAACGTATAGTATTTGTGCTCGATCAGCCAGGAGTAGAACAGGTACATCACGGGGTAGTGGACGGCATAGAGCGGATAGGAGATGTCGCCTGCAAACCGGCATATCCGGGTGGAGTGCTTGTCCGTAGTCTTTCCGGAGGCGGCCAGCCACACCAGCACGGGGAACACGAGGAAGATGCAGAATACTTCGTACAGACCGTTCAGGCAGATGCCCTCTTTACCTTCTATATAAGGAACGCAGAACAGAACGAGCAATACGGCTGTACAAATCCAGAAGGCCCCCTTGATTTTGACGGGCTTGAAGTGGCGCGAAAGCAACATGCCCAGTGTGAAGGGGAAGAGCATGCGCAGCAGTCCGCCCACGAAGTTGGCACCGTCCAGCGTCCAGCCTACGCCGATCATGCCGTAGCCCACTACGTCGAACAGGGCAAACCATGCCAGCCCCAGTCCCGACAGGACAGTCAGCAGGGCCAGCATCCTGTTGCTCAGGCGGTGGATGAAGAGTGCATAGAGGATGTTGCCGATATATTCGAAGAAGAGCGACCAGCTTGGTCCGTTCAGCGGAAACATTTCGCCGTTGCCGCGTATGTCATAGCTGGCTCCCGGGGTTGCCGGAATGAAGAACAGGGCACAGAGCAGGGCAAGCATCACCAGTGAAAGGCTCACGTGGGTGCCGTCCCATTGCACCGAGCCTTGCAGCAGGTAGAACACTACGCCCAGCACGGATCCCATCACAATCATCGGATGGAGGCGAATCAGCCGCCGCTTGAAGAAGTTGCCCAGACTCATGCTTTTGCCCAGTCGGTCGTCGTAGGCGTAGCCGATGACAAAGCCTGACAGGATGAAAAAGAAGTCCACGGCCAGGTAACCGTGGTTGATGACGGTAATGGGAGTGCCCCCGGCAGCAAAGGACAAGCCTTCGAAGATGTGGTAGAACACCACCAGCAGGGCGGCTACGCCACGCAGGCCGTCGAGCAGTTCATAATGGGGTTTGGTGTCGCTGAAGGCGGCAGAAGAAATGTTTCTCATGGGTTATGATGTTATTTTTAATGTTAATCCGAGTAATCAGTGGAGAGTTCTGACTTGATCAATCGCCTTCGTAATATTCTCCCAGAAAGTAGCGGGCGATGAAGTCCCAGTGCTGTTGCAGCACTTTCCGACCTCCGGCAAAGGGCAGGGCGGCATCGGGCAGGAGGCCGTGCTGCATGCCATACTTCAGCAGGTCGAAGGGACAGCGGCCGGGCAGGCAGAACAGTTCGTAAGCCTCGGCGGCGGCTGTTGGGGCATCGTAGGCGGGGTTGCGGGAGTCGCAGAAGCAGGCGGCTACGCCTGGGGCGAGCAGCATGCCTTTGGCGTTGGCATAGATCACGAAGTCCTTTTCGTCCTTCAGGTCGGCCAGTACGCCTCCGGGATGGTCTTCCCACTCCAGCGTGCCGGTGAGGAAGGCATGCAGGTCTCCGTAAGTGGCGAAGTAGAGCAGGGGATGTCCGTGGCTGTAGGCCAGGCAGCGTTCCACGTCTTTCGTCAGGCGGGAGTCGGGTGTCACTTCGGGCAGGGGAGTGGTGACCGTGTCCAGCAGACCGAGGTCCATGACCCACGTCTCGGTCGAGGGAATTTCGTTGATGGGGACTTCCTCGAAGAGGCTGTCCATCCGGTCGTAGAGTTGCCCGGCCAGCGTCATCAGGAATGCTTCGTGGGGAGGCAGGAAGTGGAAGGAGGGATGCAGGCCCGACAGGTTTTTCCACAAGAGGAAGCAGACATCGTCCCGGTTGATTTCGTCGTCGATGTAGTCGTTGCAGGCATAGAAGGGAAGCGGTTGCCCGTACAGCATGCGGTAGCGGGCGGTGAAAGCCTTCCATCCGCCTGCCTGGGCGATGGCATCCTGAAAGTAGAGGGCCGTGTCCAGGGCTGTTTGGGCAGCCTTGCCTGCGGCGTGGTCTTGAAACAGGGGCGAGGCGGCCACGAGGGGCAGCACTTCGTTGGCGAAGTTTAGGTACCAGGTGTCGCCGGGCAGCGCCCGTTTGCGTCCGTTGGCTTCCAGCCATCGTTTCATATAGATAGGAGTCGTTTTCATGGATGGGAATCTGTTTTAAAGTCTTTTTAAGGCCAGCTTGATGACCTGCTCCACCGGGGCGTCGGGTGTTTCCTTCAGGATGGCCAGCACCACTTTCTGTGAGGCGGCTTGGGCAAAGCCCAGCATGGTGAGGGCGGCTACGGCTTCGTCCATCACCTCGCTGCTGGTAGCGGCTTGGAGCGGAAGGCCCGGTTCGCTGCCCATGGCAGCCGCCACGGCTCCCGTCTTGATTTTGTCCTTCAGGTCCACGATGATGCGCTGGGCTGTCTTCAGACCGATGCCTTTCACCGTCTTCAGCAGGCTGGCGTTCTCCGTACTGATGATGTTGATAAGTTCGGCGGAGGACAGGGCCGAGAGTATCGTGCGGGCGGTGTTTCCACCGATGCCCGACACGGAGATGAGCAGCAGGAAGAGTTCGCGCTCCTGCTTGTCGGCAAAGCCGTAGAGCTGGTAGGCGTCTTCGCGGACGGCTTCGTAGATGTAGAGCTTGCAGGACTTCTTGCCCTGGATGGCCGAATAGGTGTTGAGCGAGATGCTGGCCAGGTAGCCCACACCGTTGCAGTCGATGACGGCGGCTGCCGGACTGAGTTCGGCCAGTTCGCCCCGGAGGTATTCTATCATAAGTTTTCAGTTCTTTATTGGGATGCGGTAGTAATGGTTAATGGTCAATGGCAGATGGAGTGAAACCCATGTCCGGTGCAAATGTACGAAATATCCTCCGTCTATAAAATAGCTTAATAAAGAAAAAAGGAAATGGAAGATTGTGTGGGTTTATGCCGAAATTCAATGAAAAATGTGTATTTTTGTGCCCGCTAAATAGATAACTGATAACTAAAATCAATAAAAGTATGAAAAAAGTAAGAGCTGCCATCGTTGGTTATGGCAATATCGGGCACTATGTGCTCCAGGCTTTACAGGCTGCGCCTGATTTCGAGATTGCCGGTGTCGTACGCCGCGCAGGAGCCGAGAACCGTCCGGCTGAACTGAACGACTACCCTGTAGTGAAGGACATCAAGGAGCTGGAAGGTGTGGACGTGGCCATCCTCTGTACGCCCACCCGCAGCGTGGAGAAGTATGCCAAGGAGATTTTGGCCTTGGGTATCCACACGGTAGACAGTTTTGACATCCATACCGGCATTGCCGACCTGCGCCGCACGCTGGACGCCGAGGCAAAGGCTCACAACACGGTGTCCATCATTTCCGCCGGCTGGGATCCGGGAAGTGACTCCGTAGTACGCACTTTGCTGGAGGCCATTGCCCCGAAAGGCATCACCTATACCAACTTCGGTCCGGGCATGAGCATGGGCCACACCGTAGCCGTCAAGGCTGTGGAAGGTGTCAAGGCTGCCCTCTCCATGACTATCCCCACCGGTACGGGCATCCATCGCCGTATGGTGTACATCGAACTGAAGGATGGCTACGACTTCGACAAGGTGGCTGCCGCCATCAAGGCCGATCCCTACTTCGTGAACGATGAGACACACGTGAAACTCGTGCCCAGCGTAGATGCACTGCTTGACATGGGTCACGGTGTGAACCTCACCCGTAAGGGCGTTTCGGGAAAGACGCAGAATCAGCTGTTCGAGTTCAACATGCGTATCAACAATCCGGCCCTGACGGCTCAGGTATTGGTATGCGTGGCACGTGCTTCGATGCGCCAGCAGCCGGGCTGCTACACGATGATTGAAATCCCTGTCATCGACCTGCTGCCGGGCGACCGCGAGGAATGGATCTCCCACTTGGTATAATCATACCTATATATCTGATAACAGCGAGGGCGCGTCCTGACTGGACGCGCCCTCGTTTTGTCTGGTCCTTATCTCGCCGGCTTCAGCAGCAGGGTGTGGTTGTTCGTGTCGCGCCATTCGGCCATCAGGGCATAGAAGTCGCCGTAGGTTTGGGGCGTAAGCCGTTGTTGCGTGATGCTGAGGCTGCGGGTCACGGTCACACCGTCTGCGCTGGGGCGGTAGGTGAACGACACCTTGCCGCACCGGTTAGTCAGTACCTTGTCGGCTTTCGGACTCCAGGCGGTACCTTCGGGCAGCTTCACCAGCGTTTCGCAGGTCACTTCCAGCGTCTGCGGGAGCAGAATGTTCTCACGGATGCCGGTGTTGGCGGCATAGGCGTAGAGCGGCAGGGCGGTTGATACCGGCTTCAGACTGACAACCTTCCATCCGTCGGGTAGCGTCTGCGAGTTGTCTGCGTTTACCTCCAGTCTGTCTTTCTGAATATCCTGGGCATTGCCAAGAGGCAGTTCCAGGGGTTGTGCCTGGAGGTCGGTTACCGTCATGTAGCCTTGTAGCCGGGCTTCCTCCTTATCTTGTAGCGTTACGCCTTTTGGGGTGACATCTGATATAGCCACGACCGATACGATGGTTCCCAGTCCACAGTTGTCTGCTTCCGAAGGACGGAGGGCACAGACGGCCACTTCGGCCTTCAGTCCGGCTGCCTGCTGCAGGGTAGCATCCAGATTGATCAGCTCAGCCTGTGTGCCGTAGGCGCTGCGGATGACTTCCGAGGCTGGACGCAGGCGGTAGCCCGCTTCACTGAGCGACACCTTGCACTGGCCGGAGCGGTACAGCCTGTCCATGTAGGTGGCAATGGCGCTTTGCAGGTCGGTGCTGTCCTTTTGCGCTTCTTGCTTCAGCTCAGCCAGCTTGGCATCGATGACGGTACGGTCGCCTGCGACAAACTGACGGGCGAGCGACTTCAGTGCGTCGGCATGGCTTGTCCAGGTAGAGGCCACGATAACAGGCATCATGCCGGAGGCCACCTGCTGTACCATGCCCAGACTGCCACGCAGCGAGGGATAGGAATAGGGGCGCGGCTCCACGTTTTTCAGGGTCCACGTCAGAATCTTCATGCCGTCCTGATGCGTTTCTACCGGACGGCTGGAGGCGTTCAGCAATTCGTAGTGCAGAGTTTTGCCTTCGGGCACCTCGATGCGACAAGTGAATTCGTCGATGGGCGACAGCTCCTTTATCGGACAACAGATATCCAGTTCAGGCAAGTAACCTGCCTGACTCTTGATGGAGTAGTCCAGGCAGATGGTGGCACCCAGCTCCAGGCCGGTATGCACGACGACCATTTCCTTCAGGCGGTTGTAGGCAGGGGCGTTGGCGGCTGCCGAAGGCAATACCTCGACAAAGGCATTGTCTGGGGTACGGACGATGGTGCCATCCTTTTGCCGCGTATATGCATCGTGTATCTCGAGCTGCTGGTAGTGCGGATCATAGACGATGAACGTTTCGCCGTAGAGGCTGTTCATGGCGGCGTGGGTGTAGAGGGTGAGTTCTTTCTGCACGCGGAGTTCCTGACTGCCGTCGGCATGCAGGGTGTAGGTCTTCGACAACTTGCCGAAGCGTGCCTCGGGAGCAGCCTGTGCGGTGAGGACCACGGACAGGAGCAAGGCAAGTACACCTATATAGAGTTGGATTGTTTTCATTCTTCTTCAGTTCTGTTTTGAGTGTTCGACGAATCGGTTCATTTCTTTACGACGAGGTACTGGCCGTAGCTCTTGGCGGTATTCACAGCCTGGCGGAAGCTGTCCCAATCGGCAGCCTCGTAGACGCGCTTCTTCAGAGCGAGGCGGGTCTTCACTGTCAGTTGGTTGCCTTTCTGGGCAATGGAACCTTCGAAGTCGGCTGCCTGTCCGTTGAGGTTATCTTGACGTGGTTCTCCTGCCAGTTGGTAGCCCGAGGGCAGACGGAGTGTTTCGTCCAGTTCCACCAGACGGGAGCAACCGTCCTTAAAGCCGTATTGGCGTGTCTCCAGACTGGTGTCGATGCGGAGGTAGGACATCACTTGCGTATAGAGGTTGTTCAGTACGAAAGGCTTGAAGACCATCTCGCCGCCGTCGCCCGTCAGGGCATAGCAGGGTATCTCGTAGCGGAAGGTGATGCGGATGGGTGCCTTCTGATAGTCCTTCGGGTTGCTGCCGTAGTCCACGCTGAGGAGGCGTGCCTTGGGCGAGACGTTCAGCAGCTGGCGCTCCATCGTGTTCTGCCACTCGCTCTGGAAGCCGGTGGTGAAGATGCGGCGGATGTTGCTGTCGCTCTGTCCTTCTGCCTCAATGGTGAAGCTGCCTCGCAGGGTGCCGTCGGCGGAGAGGCGGTTGTCGGCGTGGATGCGTACGTAGTGGTTCTCGGGGGCTGAGACGGGTGTCAGGCAGAGGTCGGTACCTTCGGGCGTGCCCGGCAGGTAGTTCTGCTGCTGTTCGGCACTGCTCCATAGCTCGCGGCAGAAGGGCACCCACGTGGGGTCGAGGGGCATCAGCGTGCCGTCCTTCAGGCGTACCACGGCCACGCAGTGGTTGAAGTGGTCGGCGGGGATGGTCTCCACGCGGCTGCCTGCCATCGTCATGGCCGGATAGGCTTCGAAGCCTGCCATGCGCAGGAAGGCGATGAGCGTGCCCGCAATGTCCTTGCACACGCCGCAGCGGTCGGTGTAGTTCATCTTCAGGTTGTGCAGGGTGAAGCCTTCGCCCTTGCCCATCGTGATGCCGGCGTAGCGGATATTGTCGGCCACCCAGTGGGTCAGCACGGCTATCTTCTCCAGGTCGGTCTTCTTGCCGCGTATCAGTTCGTCCACCTTGCGCTGGGCTTCGGGGATGGCGGTGAAGCTGCCGTAGTCTTCGTTGACGCCGTGGAACCAGCGCGACTTCTCACGCCAGTCGGCAGTGGTGGACATCATCAGCTTGGGCGCGGCGTCGTAGAAGTCCACCATGTTCGGCTCGCGGCGGAAAGGCATCAGGTCGTCCGAGGCGAAGGTATAGACCTTGCGTCCATCTTCGTAACGCAGGGACGAGGCGCAGCTGCCCTGGTAGAACTGGAACTGCATGTCCTTCTCGGCAGGCAGACTGACGCGGTAGACTTTGCGCACCGTCGGGTCGCTGCTCCAGAAGGGCACGATGTCGTAGAACTGGCCGCGCATGGGCGGAATGAAACGTGAGTCGTCTCCGTCCTGAGGCATGTCGGCCAGCAGGGCGTAGGTGAATCCCTTCTTGTCAATCTCATAGTCGATGACGTCGCCGGGCTTCAGCTGCCCCAGCTCAATCATTATCTGACGGGCACCCCAGTAGATGGCACGGGCGGGTGCGGCATAGTCCAGGGTTTTCGATACGTCCACCTCGGTCTTCGTGCCGTCGGCATGATGGACGGTCACGCGGCGGAAGCGGGCGGCAGCCGTCAGCGGGTCGTAGTCGTACTTCAGTACATGCTGGCGCAGGGCACCGGCAGGTGTCTGCACCTTGACGGCGCGGCACACGGCGAACGAACCTTGTCCGCTGGGCTGTACCGTGACGCTGGTACTGTCCAGCAGGTTGACACAATCGTGTCGGGCATAGGCCTCGTCCTGCAAGGCCGTCCGTTCATAGGCCTTCCACGACTCGGCCTGCAGGGCCGTCGCTCCGCACAGCAGGGCGGCGGCCAGGGTAGCAGTTGTCTTTTTCATATCGTTTGTTTTGGTTGGAAGCAAGATTATATCTGCTTGTAATTTATCGGTGTGCTAAGGTATGGGTTTTACGTTGAAAAAACAAATAAAGTGTGGTGGTACTTGGGTGAAACGTTTGTGATGATATGGTATTGCTTCTGGAATAGAAGTAAATTTACATAGACGTAAAATTATCCCGTTTTCTTGTGTTGGCTCAATTTTTTGCCTATATTTGGTCATAATTCGTTATGGCGTACAAAATGTTCTTCAGTACATTTGTTTAATGATAAAATTAGATGGTAATGAGAAGATTTCTTTATCTCTTTTCTTTGGCGGCCGTATTGACGGCTTGTGGCAATGACAATAGTGATGCGATATTCAATGGCAAGATACATCCGGTTGATGACAGCAGGACGGTATCCCGAAATGTCGTGAGCAAATCTGTGGTCTTGCATGGTGACAATACGGGTATGATAGCCGTATACGATTCGTTACTCATCTGTTGGGATCCCAAGTACAAGGATTATTTTGTAGATGTGTTCAATGTGGACACTGGTCGGGAAATCGGTTATTTCTGCAAACGTGGTCAGGGTGACCGCGAGGCTTCCTCTGTGGGAACCGTCATCCAGTTGTTCAAAAGGAACGGTGATTTGATGACCCTGTTTCACGCATTTGCCGAGTCGAAACTGTTCTTTTGGAATATTTCAGAATCTGTAAGGATGGGTGAGACGGTCTATGATACCATTGTGCCATATAAGACAACTCCTATTTTTTTCCCGTTCTATGTGGGAGAGGACACGTTGCTGGCTTATAAGAGGAATTCAGAGCATAATACGCAGCATCAGGCGATGGCACCCTATTATGAAAAACGGACGGTTACCACGAACCGATTACTGGAGGAGCTTCCGATATACAAGGAAAAAGTATTGAAGAACGACAATCTCAGTGAGGAAGCGTTTGATTTGTCCCGTTTGCTTTATACATGGGATTATTTGAAGCCGGACGGCAGTAAAATCGTCCAGGTCATGCAATTTCTTCCACAATTGAATATTATAGATGTCCGGAGCGGGCAGGTCACGGCTTACCGGTTGAAGGAAAAACCGGACTACTCTTCTATTTTTCAAAAAAATATGGAAGATGCCACTATATTCTATAATCATGTTTGTGCCGATGACCGTTACATTTATGCTACTTATTGGGGAAAAGAGCCTTGGAATGACCGTTTGGGTGTGACTTTGCCCACTTTCAATACCATCCATATATTCAGTTGGCAGGGGGAGTTGCTGTATAACCTCAAAACCGACCGTTCGTTTTATCGTGTGTGGAACGACCCTGTGAGGCATCGTCTGTATACCATCGACTTGAATACGGATGAGGTCCGTTATTTGGACTTGAAGGAATTGGGGCTTTAACTACCGGAAGATGGTAACATTTTATGGTAACCGCCCGCATGGATATTGAATGTTCCATGCGAGCGGCTTTTTGTTCATTCAGAGGTAAATAATTGATTCTCAACTCTCCTTCCTGACATAAACCTTGTGGCTCCCCGTGCCCATATGGCCGATGCCGCTGCCGGGCGTCTCGCTCCATCGTTTCAGTTCGCGGGCGGCGGCGTCGCGCAGCAGGCCGGTCAGGTCGCAGTAGTCTCTTACCCGCAGCATAGGGTTCTTCTTCAGGTAGTCCTGCGCCAGCTTCAGCCGCTGTTCGGGCGTGTAGCGTTGGGACGAGCGGCGGAACTTCCATTCCGACTTGCTGAGGCTGCACCGGCGGGCTGTCTGCTCAATCAGTTCCTTGTCGGCGCGGAAGTTGATGTTGCGCAGGTAGAGGCTGGTGGCGTTGGGACGGTATTCCTTGCCTTCGCTTTCGCGCAGGGCCCGCTGCTCTTCAGCCTGCGGACGCAGCCCCAGCGAGGGGGTGAAGATGCCCAGCCCGTCTATTTTCACCGAGTTGCCGTGCGCCATTTCCGTGGCCACGGCTTCGGTCAGCGCCTTCACCAGTCCGACGATGTCGCCGGGCGTGAAGCTGCTGGCGTAGTTGATGTGCGAGGCCAGGTACTCCAGGTCCACCTGTCCCCACAGCTTGATGCGTGGGTAGACCACTTTCTTTCCTTCTTCGTTGGGCAGGGTGAGTTCCTGCATCTGATATTCGGCCATAGTCTTTTGTGGGTTGTTTGGTTCCGTCCCTCGTACTCCGTTTGTGCCTTTCTGCTACCTTGGGACGGCCTTTGCAGCTGGAAAGGAATGCCTTTCTCCGTGAGAAAGTTTCATCTTGCGTGCTCAGATGTACATCTTGGCTGCTCAGATGTGTATCTTGGTCCGCGAGATGTACATCTTAGCCGCTAAGATATAACTTTTCCATGGAATAAACAAGTGCTTTCTGCGTAGAAAGTGTAAGGCGAAGGTGAAAAGAGGGGGAACTTGTGGTGGGCTTACAATAAATCAGGCACGGATGGCAGTGAGTTTCACGGGCTTCCGTCAGTCGGTTCCGTGTCTTTCCGTGCCATCCGTGCCTTTCTGAAAAACGGTTCTCGAGGGAGAACGGTTTTCATGTTTATGCCGGAGCGGTTGCGATTACTTCAGTTGGTCGAAGAACGTTTCGATGCGTTCCTTGTCGATGAAAAGGAAACTTGTACCACAGACGTTGCGTGGCGTCATCAGTCTTTCCAGGCCGCGGTAGCCGTCACGTCCGGCCGAGAGGACTTGTTCCTCATAGAGCGGGCAGGAGGTCTTTGCTTCGGGATCGTCCGGCAGGGCGGCGTAGGCGCCCAGATACCAGTTGCCGCTGAACACGTTGCCCGTCGATCGGGTCAGGTCGAAACGCGAGGGCTCGGCCGCATAGAAGAGGTTGCGGCGGAAGGTGGTGCGGTCGGCATAGCCGTCCCAGCTGTCGGAGACAATCATGCTGCGGTCCGTGTCGGCGGCCGGCTTGGCGTTGGCGTGGACGATGTTGCACTCGATGCACGTGTCCTCCACCCGTCCGGCAATGTGGATGCCGGGCGAGAACATGCCCTGGCGGGTAGGCTTGGGGCGGATGCCGTCGCCGATGCTGATGTTGTAGCGCACGGTGCTGCGCCGGTTGCCCAGGCTGTAGGTGCGTTCGTTGCCCGAGTCGCACACCAGTACCAGGCCGCCGTAGTTGTCGTGGCTGTAGTTGTACTGGATGACGGTGTTCGTGCAGTTGTAGTCGCAGTCGTAGGCCTGCGCGTCCCAGGGCGCCTTGTGTCCGCTGACGTGGTTGAACTGGATGGTGGTATTGTCGCAGCTCCAGGGCCAGAAGCCTGCGGCGGCTTCGGTCATGGGGAGGACGTCGGGGCAGTTGCGCATCACGTTGTACTCGATGAGCGTGCTGTCGCAGCCGATGGGCACGATGCCGTCGCCGGGCACTTCCTCGATGAGGTTGCCGCGCACCACGGTGTGCTTGCTGGGGAACCAGTTGCGGCGGTCGTAGTAGCCGGCCCATATCAGGGCGTTGCGCGTGCAACGCAGGATGTGGCAGTTTTCGATGACGAGGCTGTCGAAGCACGAGCGCGTCTTGTCCCCACCGTTGACGATATAGATGCCGCTACCTCCGCCCAGTGCCTTGACGGGCGAGCCGTTGACGTCGCGGATGGTGAGCCCGTCGATGCGGATGTTGCGTGCCACGCCGTAGTCGCGGCACTCAATCTTCAGACCCGTGCGCAGGGGCAGGGGTTGCTTGCCGGTATTCACGATTTCTAGGTCGCGCACGGTCACGTATTCCGAATTGAAGACACGGACAGCGTAAAGCGAGGTGTCGTCGCCCACGATGCAGGGCTTGGGCAGCTGGCTGTCGCCATAGGCTCCTACGGTGACGGGTTGTGCTGCGGTGCCCTTTGCATTGATTTCCAGCTGGCCGTTCAGGGTGGCTCCACGCTTCAACAACAGCTGTTCGCCGGGTATGAGGCTGACCGTACTTGCCTTTTCCAGGGTTCTCCAGGCTTCTTGAGGAGAACGTCCCGAGTTGGCATCGTTGCCTTCCACAGGGTCAATGTAGTAGGCGGTGGCGACGGGGGAGGTGCAGGAGGTCAGATGTGCGCCTCCGCCGATGCACGACACGACAAGCAGGAGGGTAGTGGCCAGGGCCATCTTCCGGTGGGTGGTGTGGAATATATTTTTCTTCATAAAATGTCTTACCTTAAAAATGAAAGGATGGCGCAGGCACTGTACCTTATGGGGTTGGCCTGGCCATCCTTTGCTTACCTATTGCTAACTGAAGGGTTTACTTCCAGAGTTCATGCTGTTCGAGCAGTTCGTTGGAGTCGAGCTCGGCAGTCGGGATGGGCCATACATAGTCGCGTTCGCTGTTGTACTGGCGCGGTTCGTAGGCCAGTCCCAGGGTTGTGCGTTCTTTTTCGACGTTGGCCACAGCCTTGTCCAGTTCCTTCCAACGGTATACGTCGAACAGTCGCAGGCCTTCGAAAGCCAGTTCCACACGGCGTTCGTGCTTGATGACGGCCAGCAGGGCATCTTTGCTGAGGCCGGTACCTTCGACGTCTTCCACCTTCGGCATCATCACATCCGAACGTTGGCGTACCTGGTTGATGAGACCGCGGACTTCGGCTTCATCATATCCGCCTTTCTGTACCAATGCTTCGGCCAGCGAGAGCAGTACCTCGGCATAGCGTACGACGTAGAAGTCCTGTCCGTTGTCCCAGGAGTTGCTGGTGTCGGTCGGGTCGAAATATTTCATCACGTACACGGTAGAGAGTGAAGCGGCCGCACCGCCATACCAGGCTCCTTCACCGCCTTTGCCGTTCCAGTACATGCCCGGTACGAACAGGGTGGCGTAGAGACGCGGGTCACGGTTCTCCCAGTGGGCGGCATTGGGCTGGCTTACGTCCAGCTTGCCTTCCTTCATGACACCATAGTTGGTATCGGTCGTCTTGGTCCCGTCGGTCAGATAGTAATCGTCGGCCAGGTCGATGGTACCATTGATGAATTCGCCCGGCGTGTTCCAGTGGGCGTTGAAGGAAGCGCCTTCGCTCATGCCCGGTCCTTCGTAACGGACAGAGAAAATGACTTCGGATGATGTCTGTCCGGCCAAAGTGAACAGTTCGCTGTATTTCGGGTGCAGGCTGTACCCCAGTTTCATCACTTCACGGTAGGCGTTGATGGCATCGTCCCATTTCTCGTTGTAGAGGGCCAGACGGCCGAGGATGGCATATCCGGCTCCACGGGTCAGGCGGCCCAGATCAGCGGTTTCGGGCAGGTCGGTCACGCAGGTTTTCAGGTCGGCGATGACGTTGTTCACGATGTCGGCCCGTTTGCTCTTCTCCTTGCTGGGGCTTTCCAGCGTTAAGGGTTCGGTGAGGTAGGGAACGTCCTGATAGGTCATGGTCAGGTTGGTGTAGATCAAGGCGCGGAGTACAGTGGCTTCCGCCTTGTAACGTGCCTTTTCAGCATCGCTTAGCTCCACTCTGTCGATGTTGGCAATCAACGTGTTGCAACAGCTGATGACTTCGTAGTTGGCTTTCCAATAGTCACTGAATACCCATGAACTGGGATTCTGGATACCCATGGCTACGTCGTAGCCTTCAATCCATCCGCTCCAGTTGAAGTGCCCGCCGTTGTCGCTGATACATTCCATGTAGAGCGGACCGAAGGTGTACTGGTCGGAGTTGTAAAGCTGGTTGCTCTGGAGAGCATCGTAACAGGCAGCCAAGGCCATCAGGGCATCGTTGGAAGTCTGCCAGAAAGTGGAAGATGATGATTCGGTCAGTGAATCTTTCTGCAGGAAGCTGTCGGAGCAGGAAGTTGTCAGGACACCGGACAGCAGAGCCAGGCTTATGTATTTATTTATCAGTTTCATAGTGCTCAAATAGTTTTAGAATTTAACATTGACGCCAAACGAATAGGTTTTGGTGTTGGGATGAACATCGTTGCGGGTATCGCTGCTCAGCTTCTCGGGGTCGTAGTCGTCCAGTGAAGTGAAGGTCAGCAGGTTGGTTCCGGCCAGGTAAAGGCGCAGGCTCTGGACACCCACTTTCTCCATCCAGGATTTTTTCTTGAACGTATATCCGATTTCCACATTCTTCAGACGGAGGTAATCTCCTTTGGTCAGCCAGAAGGAAGACATCGTGTTGTTGATGGTTCCGCCCATGCGCGGCATGCTGCCGTTGGGGTTCTCGGGCGACCAGCGGTCCAGCCAGCGTGAAGTCTTGTTGCCGCCGTTGGAGATGGTTGTCTCGTCCCAGTTGAAGCGTTCCAAGCCGGCTACACCCTGCCAGAAGGTGGTGACATCGAGGTTCTTGTAGCTGAAGCCCAGGTTGAATGAATATTGCAGTTTCGGGAACGGGTTGCCGATGACCTGACGGTCGGCATCGTTGATATCGCCGTCATTGTTGAAGTCTTCGTACATGATGTCGCCCAACTGAGGTTTCTGGCCGTTCTGAGTGATGGTCTGTCCTTTGGCGTTGACGCGGTTCAGGTCGTCTTCCGTGCGATAGATACCGATGGCTTTCCAGGCGTAGTAGGAACCGATGGCTTCACCTTCGCGGTTGATGGTGCTGCCACTGATGCTTTCCAGTCCGTTCATGTCCAAAATCTTGTTCTCAACGCCTGCCAGCGAGAAACCTGCCTGCCAGCTCCAGTCGCCCTTCTGGTCAAAGTAGTTGGCAGCAAATTCCCAACCCCGGTTGCGTACCTTACCGGCATTCTGGTAGGGAGCTGAGAGTGAACCCAGGAAGATGCCCGGCATGGGGAGCTGCAACAGAATGTCGGAAGTGGTCTTGTCGTACCAGTCGAACACAATGTTGATGCGGTTCTGCCAGAACGATGCGTCCAGACCGATGTCGGTGATGGTAGTCGTTTCCCATTTGATGTTTTCGTTGGCTATCTTGGAGGTTTTCATACCTACGTATTTGGTGTCGCCGAAGTAGTAGCTGCCCTGTGCGGAAAGGGTTGACGTATAGGCGTAGTTGCCGATTTCCTGGTTACCCAACTTACCCCAGCTGGCACGCAGCTTCAGGGAGCTCAGCCAATTGATGTCCTGCATGAAGCTTTCGTTCGAGATGAGCCATGCACCCGAGAAAGAGGGGAAGGTGGCATAGCGGTTCTGCTTGGGCATGCGTGAAGAACCGTCGCGGCGGACGTTCATTTCGAACAGGTAGCGGCCACCGTAGTTGTAGTTGATACGTCCGAAGAAGGATTGCAGAGCGGTCTCCTCGGCAGAACCGGTCACTTTGTCGTTCTGCGTGCCACCGTCCATCTCATAGATGTTTTCGGTGGGAAATCCCTGCTTGCTGGCTTCGTTCTTGTCCCAGCGTGTGCCCTGAATAGAATGTCCCAGCAGTACGCCGATTTCATGGTCACCGAAGGTAGCGTTGTAAGTCAGGATATTTTCGTTGATATAGCTGGTTTCCAGATAGTGGTAGTCGGTCAGTGTGTTCTGCGTGCCGGCAGGAGCCAGTTCGTTGCCTTCAGCATCGTAGATAGCCAGGCTTCTCGGATTGAAGGTGGTCACATCATTCATATAGTACTTGTAGGCCAGGCTGGAACGGAATTTCAGTCCTTTGTACAGGTCGATTTCACCGAAGAACTTACCGTCGAAGCGATAGTTCTTGTTGTCCTTGTAGCCGTTGTTCAGGGCATAGATGGGATTTTTGAACACAGACTGGCCGATGCTCGGGTTACCGTCCACATAGCCATAGTGACCGTTGGCATACTGCACGGGAACAGTGGGGCGGGTAAACCAGGTGAGGTATCTCATCAGACCTTCGCCCGTGACGCTGGTGGTAGGCTCGTCAATGCTCTGGCGGCTGCCCGACAGGTTCAGTCCCACTTTCACGATGCCCAGCTGTGCATCAATGTTCGAACGGAAGTTGAAGCGTTGGTTGGCTGTATTCTTCAAAATACCTTCCTGCTTGAAATACTGGGTGGAGAACATGTAATGGACATTCTTGCTACCTCCGGTAACGGAGAGGTGGTGCTGGTGCATGGGAGCGGTGCGGAACATTTCGCCTGCCCAGTCGGTATTGGCAAAATGGTCGGGGTCCGAACCTGTGCGCAGTGCTTCAAGCATTTCCTGTGTATAGGCTTTTCCCGGCTGGCATTCGTTGTACATTTTGGCCCATTCGTAGGAGTTCACATAGTCGGGCAGTACGGTAGCCTGCTGCAGGGCGATGCTTCCGGAATAGCTGATGGAAGGCTTCTGCTCGCTACCTCGTTTGGTGGTAATCAGGATGACACCGTTGGCCGCACGTACACCGTAGATGGCTCCGGAGGCGGCATCTTTCAATACCGATACACTTTCGATGTCTTCGGGGGCCAGTTCAGAAATCTGGCTGATGGAGCTTTCTACACCATCGATCAGTACCATCGGATTGTTTTTGCTGGCATCACCCAGAGTGCCGACACCGCGTACACGGATTTCCGGACTGTCTTTACCGGCCTGGGCACCGTTACCGGTGAGCATGACGCCCGGCAAACGGCCCTGCAACATATTGGCCGTATTGGCAACGGGCATGTTGGCTACGTCGTTGAAGTTGACGGCAGCGACCGAACCGGTCAGGTTCTCTTTCTTCTGTACACCGTAACCAACCACTACAACTTCGTCAATCATTTTGGAGTCTTCCTTCAGAATGACGTTCAGTTGCGTGTTGTTGCTGCTGATAACAAATTCTTGGCTGGCGTATCCGATGAACGAAATGACCAGTGTGGAATTGGGATGGACGGACAGGGTGAAATTTCCGTCGATGTCAGTGATGATACCGTTGGTAGTGCCTTTTTCCAGAACACTGGCACCAATCACACTTTCACCATTGATGTCTTTTACGACACCTGTCACTTTGTAGGTGGATGATTGTTGGGTAGTGGCATGTACCTTCACGGGAAGGAGGCAAAGACAAAGCAACAAGGTTAACAAGGTAAAAGCTTTGTCGGAGACTAAATTTTTACAGCTCATACGTTTTTGAATTATTTAAGATTAAACAAAAATTGTGCTGCAAATCTATAATACCTGACGGACAAGAGGGATGAATAAATGCCGGAAAAGGATGATTTTTTTCTTTTTCATCCTTTCCTGGCATTCTGTAAAGGGAATTGGGGGACTTTGGAAGCTTTTTATGTCGGATTGTTCTGCTCTGTTCCTGTCTTCTCCTTTTCTTTTTGTGTCAGATATTCTTTGGGGGAGACGCCGAATTTCTTGCGGAAACAGAGAGTAAAATATTTGGGGTCATTGAATCCCACCTTGTAGGCCAGGTCGTTGATCCGTATTTTCCTGTTTTCTTCGAGCAGGCGGAAGGCGGCCTGTAAGCGTACGTTTGAGATGAATGATAGGGGTGTCATGCCTGTCAGTTGTTTCAGCTTGTCGTTGAGGGTGGAGCGGGCCATACCCATGGCTGCCACAAATTTGCCCAAATCGAAATCCTGTTCGTCCAGGTGGGCGTTGACGCATTCCATGGCTTTCTTCAGGAACTGCTCGTCGTCGGGCGTATAATTGATTTCCTTGGCTTCGAATATCAATGTCTTTCGTGCATCGACCATCGGTTGCCTGCGGCTTTTCAGCAGGTTTTCTATTTTGGCTATCAGTACGGAAAAGTTCAGAGGCTTGCATATGTAGCCGTCTGCTCCCGCTTCATAGCCTTCTACGCGATCCTGACTTCCGGTGCGTGCTGTCAGCAGAATGACTGGAATATGGGCTGTCTGGAACTGGACCTTGATACGTTTGCACAGTTCCATACCGTCCATTCCGGGCATCATGACATCGGAAACGACCAGGTCGACAGGCTCTACCTCCAGAATTTTCAGGGCAGTGGAACCGTCCGGAGCTTCGGACACCTGGTAGTACTGGCTCAGTAGCCGGTGCATGGCTTCGCGCAATTCTTCGTTGTCCTCCACGATAAGGATGGAGGAGCGGCTGTGGTGCTCGTTGTCTATGTGAGGTAAGGGTGATGGGACACTTGCCTGGGTGTCGGTACTTCCAGAAATAGTTGGATCCGGATTCTCAGTTTCCAGTTTTTCCTCTTCCCTTTCTTCCTGGCTGTAGGCCTCTTGGGTGATGGGAATGGATACGGTGAATGTATTTCCGGTTTCCGTGTCACTTGTTACTCCGATGGTGCCGTGGTGGAGAAGTACAAGGTCCTTGGTCAGTGAGAGACCGATACCGGTACCGATGGTATGGAATTTCCGGTATTCTCCTTCGTAAAAACGTTCGAACAAGTGGACCTGTTTGTCGGCTGGTATGAGTTCTCCGGGGTTGTTGACGCTGAATACATACAGGCCTTTGTCGGCTATGTATTGTTGGCGGATGGTGATACAACGGCCTTCTTGGGTGTATTTGGCTGCGTTGGACAGGAGGTTGTACAGTATCTTGTCCAGTTTGTCGGGATCGAAATAACCGATTATTTCGTGATCGGCATCTTCGACGGAGATGTGCAGCAGTCTCTTTCGGACAAGCGGAGCAAAGGCATTGGCCGATTGGTGCAGGAACAGCGTCAGGTTGCCTTGCGACACACGGAGCTTTTGTTTGCCATTCTCTACTTTGCGGAATTCCAGAATCTGCTGGATGAGTCTCACGAGCCGGAGAGTATTGTCCGATATGCTGCGCAATCTTGGCTTCAGGTCGGGATATTGCAGTTTCAGTTCATCCACAGACGCCGAGATAATGGATAACGGGGTGAGCAGTTCGTGGGTAATGTTGGTAAAGAACTGGAGCTTGGCATGGTTGATGGCTTCTATCTGTTGGCGTTGGATTTTGCCCAGCTCAATGGCATGTTGCATCTGGATACGCTTGCGTATAGTCCGGTAGAGATAATAGATAACGGCTGCAGCTGCAAGGATATACAGACAGTAGGCCCACCATGACAACCAGGGTGGCGGAAGAATGGTAATGTGAAGTTCACATTCCTGCCGGGACCATACTCCGTTGGGATTGGCTCCCCGTACCTTGAAGGTATATTTGCCTGAAGGCAGGTTGTTGTAATAGGCAAAATGGCGGAGGGCATTTGTCGAAATCCAGCCTGCATCGTATCCTTCCAGCCGGTACCGGTATTTGTTCAGCTGCGGATTGACATAGCTCAGTATGGAGAAGTCCAGGCTGAAGTTGTTTTTGTCGTAAGGCAATATGATGTGTGAAGCATAGTCGAGCGGTGCGTCAAGGATGCGTTCCTGCTCCTTGGCGGGCAGGTTTCGTATGGAGGTCTCGTAGATTTTCAGGTCAGTAATGACTACGGGGTAGGATGTGCTGTCGTGGCTGATGGCTTCTGGAAGGAAACTGTTCAGGCCGTGTGCACCGCCAAAGACCAGGCTGCCGTCATTGGCCTTGAAACAGGAATTGCGATTGAAAATGTGGTCTTGCAACCCTTCTTCCATTGTATAGGTATATATGCGGGGATGATTATCGGACGCGGGGTTGATGTGGTACATTTGCGAGTTGGTTGTGAGCCAAAGGCTGTGGAAGTTATCTTCAAGCATGGAAAATATGACATCTCCTGTTTCAAAGTATTCGTTGAAGACAGAAATGAAACGGTCATCTTGGGGGACGTACAGGTCGAGACCGTTCCCATTGGTCCCTGCCCAGATACGTCCCTTACTATCCGTGCACAATGTCATGGCACCTACAGATTGGGAATTATGGTGTGAGGGGGCATATATCTTTCCTGCATATTGCCTGTCTTTTTGGGGGGTGAAGCGCCAAATGCCGTTGTTGGGAGTGGCAACCCAGATGTTGCCGGCGTTGTCTTCGGTTATCTTGAAAACGGGTACTTGCGGCCAGGCTTGCTTATCGTTGGAGCACAGCTGGTCGATGGAATGCATTTTCCCCTGGATGTCGAGCATGCAGAGGCCGTTCCGGGTACCTATCCAAAGATTACCTTGTCTGTCTTCGTACAACGAGTACACACATACATCGGTAAGGGCCGGATGGGTTTGCTGGTTGATGGCATAGGCCTTCTTGCCGTCGTATATCCATACTCCGTCGTCCCAGGTGGCGAAGCAGTAAGTCTGGTCCGATCGGCGGATAATGTCATTTACGGTAGAGATGTAGGGCATGTGGCGGAATCCGGGATGTTCTCTGTAATGTAGAATGGTCTGTTTCGTAGGGTCATATTCCACAAGGCCGTATCCCATGACTCCCATATAGATGGAATGGTGATCCGATGGGTAGGCACTGCGGATGGAGCTGGTAGGGAACTGTCTGAGCAACGGCTCAATGGAATCATAATCGAACAGCTTCCGATGGGTGTTGACGGTATATACTCCTCCTCCCAGCATGCCGACCCACATCAGTCCGTCGCGGCTGTACATCAAGGCGTCCACTTCGTTGAAGGGCAGGGTGTCGGGACCTTTGCCGGGCAAGTAATTGCTGAATACGCCTGTTCCTTCTTCGGATTCAAGAATGCTCAGGCCGCTGCGGGAACCAATCCATAACTTTCCGGAATTGTGGTCCTGGGCAATGGCATAAATAATGTTGTCGCACAGACTGCCGGGATTCGCTTCATCGTGGACGAAATGCTTGAAACGATAATGTTTCATGTCATAAGGATTCTCCAGTTTGGTCAATCCGTAACGCCAGGTACCTATCCATATCTGTCCCCGGCTGTCCTGAAACAGGGTATGAGCCGATTCTGCCGGGTTGATGTTCCGGTAGGTATAATATTTTTCCTCCTGCGGATTGTAACGGATCAGCCCTTGTGCCCAGGTGCCTATCCAGATATTCCCGTTCCGGTCTTCGATAATGGATTTTACATCGTAATGTGGCAGGCTGGTTTTCTGTATTTGGGGGTCGCACAATTCAAACTGGTCGCTTCCTGCTTTCCGTCGGAAAATGCCTTTGTTTGCTCCGACCCAGACATCCCCATTCTTGGTACAGGCAATGGCTTCAATGTAGCTGACTTGTAATAATGGAGAGGAAATTTTCTCTAATTTATCCTGTCGCTTGTCAAGCACATAAAGTCCGCTATAGGTACCAATCCAAAGATGGTTCTCATGATCTTCTGCCACGATATTGACGAAACCGTCGAGGTTCCGGTTCTGATTCTGACCGTCGGGGCGGTAGATGACGGTATTGTATCCGTCGAAACGTAATAGTCCGTTATAGGTTGAAATCCAAATGTAGCCTTCGCTGTCCTGATAGAGGTTGCGTATTTCGTTGGTCGGTAGATGAGAGGATGTAGAGAGCGGCTTGAAAATGAGGTTATCGACTGCTAGTGCTCTTGTGTGAACCAATGCGGCGAGAAGGGCAAGCAGAATCCACCAATTGGAAGTCAAATAAAGTTTCATCGTAAATTGTTTTTAGGTTAACTGACGGTATCTGTGTAGCAACAGGTATAAGGATTGCACGATCTATCATTTGTTTCTGATATTTCATGCAATCCTTTGATAGAAGTTGTCAGAAGATAAACCTTAATACATCATTCAGGTTGGCCCAGATGAGCAGGGCGAAGAGCAGGAGCATGCCTACCATTTGCGCGCGTTCCATGAACTTGTCGCTGGGCTTGCGGCGGGCTACAATCTCGTAGATGAGGAACAGTACATGGCCGCCGTCCAGAGCGGGGATGGGCAGGATGTTCATGAAGGCCAGGATGATGGAGAGGAAGGCCGTCATGTACCAGAACTGGTGCCAGTCCCATGTGGCGGGGAAGATGCTGCCGATGGTGCCGAAGCCTCCCAGCTGCTTGGCTCCTTCCTTGGAGAAGAGGTACTTCATTTGGCTGACGTAGCCTTTAAGCGTGTTCACGCCCAGTGTGACGCCGGCAGGGAACGAAGAAAAGAAGCTGTATTCCTTCTTCACGATGGGGAGCAGGCGGGCGGTGCGCATATCGGCAGTGACACCGATTTCGTAGAGAGAGTCGGTGGCTATGCTGAGGGTATCGGTGACGCCGTTGCGGACGTAAGTCAGGCGGATATCGTGTGAAGCCTGACCGTCTTTCTGGCGTTTCAGCATTTCTTCCTTGAAGTCAAAGTAGGCGATGTTGAGCCCGTCCAGCTGCGTGATGCTGTCGCCCGACTGGAGACCGGCCAGTGCGGCAGGGCGTCCGGCTACGATGCTGTCGATGACGAACGGGTAACGGAAGTCGGCAAAGCGGGCACTGTCGGCCAGCAGGCGGTCCATCAGCCCTTCGGGAATGTAGACCGAGGCCGGTTTGCCGTCGCGCAGGACACTGACCTGACGGGCATCGACAATGGATGTCAGCAGGTCACCGCCCATGCGTTCGAAGGGTACGCCGTCGGCCGAGAGCAGTACGTCGCCGTCTCGGAAACCGGCCTGATGCATGCTTTCGTTGAAGTCCATGCCGAGCGGTGCCTTCTGCACGGGAATGTAGGAGTCGCCCCAGGCAAAGAGAATCATGGAGTAGATGAACAGAGCCAGCAGGAAGTTAAACAGTACGCCGCCCACCATGATGAGCAGACGCTGCCAGGCCGGTTTGGCTCGGAATTCCCATGGCTGTACGGGTTGTTTCATCTGTTCGGTGTCCATCGACTCGTCTATCATACCGGCAATCTTGACATAGCCGCCCAGGGGCAGCCAGCCGATGCCATATTCCGTTTCGCTGTTCTTGGGTTTGAACTTGAACAGCGTGAACCAAGGGTCAAAGAATAGACAGAACTTTTCAACCCGGGTCTTGAAGAGACGGGCGAAGAGGAAGTGCCCCATTTCGTGTATGACGACGAGCAGCGAGAGGCTCATGATGAGTTGCAGGGCACGAATCAAAAATGTTTCCATTATTTATTCAACTATAAATTATCAATTTTTACTTTCTTTCCAATTATTTATTTATCAGACTTTCTGCTATACGGCGTGCTTCGGCATCCGTTGCCACATAGTCTTCGTAGGTGGGTTTCTGGATGAAGGATACACGTCCCATTGTTTTTTCGATGACGTCGCTCATGCCGAGGAAAGAAATGCGGTCGTGCAGGAAGGCGGCCACACAGACTTCGTTGGCGGCATTGACGATGCAGGGCATGTTTCCGCCACGGTGAAGGGCTTCGTAAGCCAGCGCCAGGTTGCGGAAGCGTTCGGTGTCGGGTTGCTCGAAGGTGAGCTGCGTGCACTTGCTGAAGTCCAGTCGCGGGAACGAGGCATGCAGACGGTCGGGATAAGAGAAAGCATACTGGATGGGCAGACGCATGTCGGGCATACCGAGTTGAGCCTTTACGGCACCGTCTTCGAACTGTACCATGCTGTGGATGACCGATTGCGGATGTACCACCACTTCTATCTGTTCGGGCCGTACGCCGAAGAGCCATTTTGCCTCTATTACCTCGAAGCCTTTGTTCATCATCGAGGCGGAGTCGATGGTAATTTTGGCTCCCATGTCCCAGTTGGGATGGCGCAGGGCCTGTTCTTTGGTCACCGTCTTCAGCTGTTCGTGGCTGAAAGTGCGGAAAGGACCTCCCGAGGCAGTGAGAATGACTTTCTCAATGGGATTGCCTGCTTCGCCGGCCAGGCACTGGAACACGGCCGAGTGTTCGGAGTCGACGGGCAGGATGGGAGTACCGTTGACACGGGCCAGGTCGTTGATGAGGTCACCGGCCACAACCAGCGTTTCCTTGTTGGCCAGGGCAATGGTCTTCCGGGCACGGATGGCATGGATGGTGGGGCAGAGGCCGGCGTAACCTACCATGGCCGTCAGCACGATGTCGACTGGCTTCTCCTGTACAATCTGGCAGATGGCTTCTTCACCGGCATAGACTTTGATGGGCAGGTCGGCCAGTGCCTCTTTCAGTTTGGGGTATTTTTCTTCGTTGGCGATGACCACAGCCTCAGGCATGAACCGACGCGCCTGGGCGATGAGTTCGTCCACACGGTTGTTGGCTGTCAGCACATAGGCTTCGTACTTGTCGGGGTGCTCCTCAATGACTTGCAGGGCTTGTGTCCCGATGGAACCGGTAGAACCGAGTATGGCTATTTGTTTCTTCATGATATGTCGTTTTATTAGAATACGATGTGAATTTCGGGGTTGATGGCTCTTCCGCGGTACCACAGCTCAAAGTGTAGGTGTGGGCCGGTAGTCAGCTGTCCCGTGTTGCCCACCAGGGCGATGGCTTCTCCGGCCTTCACCGAGTCGCCTTCTTTCTTGAGCAGGGAACCGCAGTGCTTGTAGATGGATACGAGGTCCTGACTGTGCTGCACCTGAATGATGTAGCCTGTCTCGGCAGTGTAGGCGCTCAGGATGACGGTACCGTCCAGAGTGGCCAGTATACTTTCGCCGGGAGTGGCGGCAATATCCGTTCCGTAATGTCGCTGTTCGGGGTTGAAAGAAGACGATACGATGCCGCGTGTGGGGCAGTAGAAATTCAGTCCTTCGGTTGGTCCGGTGGCAACGTTGGTCAGGTTGTATTTTTCCTTTTCCTCGTATTGCTTGCGGAATTCTTCTTCGCGTTGGGTACGTTCCATCAGAGAATCCTGGCGCAGGGTGGTCAGCGAGTTGATGGACTGGATGGTGTCGGCCTTGACCTCGCCGCGGAAGATGTCCTGGATGTTCATGATGTACAGGTTCTGCCTCTCTACCAGTCGCTGGAGAGAGTCCACGCGCAGGGCGTTGTCTACCACCTGGGCGCGTATTTCGCTGTTCATGTAGCCCGGCAGATAGTTGCGCAGCGGGGTGAAGGCCACGATGAGCGAGGCTATCACAAACAGAACGGTCAGTACGGACAGAAGTACGGAGATGCCGTTCAGCTTGGACACGTGCAGGCCTACCACCTCTTCCAGCGTATTCTCGTTGACGATGGTCAGCTTGTACTTGAACTTGATGTTGTTCCAGAACGCTTTGCTTTTTTTCCTCTTTTTCGTCTGCATGAATCTTGGTGGGGTTAAGAATGGATTATTCGTCTTCCGCTTCGTCAAGGTTTACCAGGCCGGCAGGCAGGCTGACGGTGATGACCTTATGCTTCTGGTCAATATCGGTGATGAACTCTTCCTGGGCGGGTATCAGCAGCTCTTCACCGTTGTGATCTACGACAAACAGCGTGTTGAGGGTCGAAGTGTCCACTTCTGTCACGTCGCCCAGATAGCCGTGATGGATTTCCTCCATGCGGAAACCTACGAAGTAGTTCCAGGTCAGTTCTTCGGGTTCGGCCTCATCGGCATGCTTCACGGGGAACCACACTTCCACATTGGTAAACATGCGGGCCCGTTCGGCGGTATCGACCCCTTCGAGCTTCATCAGGGCGGTGGTGTCCGAGCGGAAACGGTATTCCTCGATGAAGAAGGGAACGAAGATGCCGTCGAGCAGGCAGACAATGTATTCGGCCTCCACACGGTCGAAGATGTCGTCGGTGAAGGTGAACAGCAGTTCGCCATGAATGCCGTGCGGCTTGTTGAATATTCCTATCTTATATACTTCTTCTCGTTTAATCATAATGGTCAAATTCTCGTTATTCTCGCTCCGATGGCGTTCAGTCGTCCTTCGATGTCCTGATAGCCGCGGTCTATCTGCTCGATGTTGTGGATGCGGCTGATGCCGTCGGCACTCATGGCTGCGATGAGCAGGGCAATACCGGCACGGATGTCGGGCGAAGTCATGTTGCCGCCGTGCAGGCGGAAGGTACGGTTGTGGCCGATGACGACGGCACGGTGAGGATCGCAGAGAATGATCTGCGCTCCCATGTCAATCAGCTTGTCGACAAAGAACAGGCGGCTTTCAAACATCTTCTGGTGGATGAGTACGCTGCCCTTGGCCTGGGTGGCCACGACGAGCATCACACTCAGCAGGTCGGGCGTCAGTCCCGGCCAGGGTGCGTCGGCAATGGTCATGATGGATCCGTCCATGAACGACTCTATCTCGTAGCTTTCCTGTGCCGGTATGTATATGTCGTCGCCCCGTTGTTCCAGTCGGATGCCCAGACGTCGGAAACATTGGGGAATAATCCCCAGGTTCTCATAAGAGACATCCTTGATGGTCAGTTCGCTGGCCGTCATGGCGGCCATCCCGATGAAGCTGCCCACTTCAATCATGTCGGGCAGGATGGTGTGCTCCGTGCCGTGCAGTTCCTTCACTCCTTCGATGGTGAGCAGGTTCGAGGCGATGCCCGTTATCTTGGCTCCCATGCGGTTCAGCATGCGGCAAAGCTGCTGTACATAGGGCTCGCAGGCCGCATTGTAGATGGTGGTCGTACCTTCGGCCAGCACGGCGGCCATAATGATGTTGGCCGTACCCGTTACGGAGGCTTCGTCCAGCAGCATGTAGGTGCCTTTCAGGCGGTCGGCCGTTATGTCGAAAGTGCCCGCCGCTTCGTTGTGGTGGAAGCGGGCGCCCAGGTTCTGTATGCCGATGAAGTGGGTATCCAGTCGCCGGCGTCCTATCTTGTCGCCGCCGGGTTTGGAAATGACGGCCCGTCCGAAGCGGGCGACCATAGGCCCTACCAGCATGACCGAACCACGCAGGCTGGAACATTTCTTCAGGAACTCCTCGCTTTCCAGATAGGCGGTGTCAATGCGGGCTGCCTGGAAAGTATAGCTGTCAATGCCGTTTTTGGTGACTTCTACCCCCATGTCGCGCATCAGCTGTATCAGGTTGTTCACGTCCAGAATGTTGGGCACGTTGTGTACGGTCACTTTGTCCGCGGTGAGCAGTGTGGCGCAGATAATCTGCAGCGCCTCGTTCTTGGCTCCCTGCGGATGGATCTCACCCGCCAGCCTGTGTCCTCCTTCGATGATGAATGATGCCATGTTGGTTCGGTTTATGGAAAAAGAATAGGGTGGGCCCTGCGTGTAGGGTCAATATTTCTTTTTCTTGTTGTTGCGGTTGTTGTTATTGCTGTTGTTGTTCGGCATGTTGGCTTTGGTCGGACGGTAATACAAGTCAATGCGTTCGGCCATCAGCTTCAGGATGTCGTCGGTCATCTGCAACTTGCCGCCCGACAGTTCGTACAGGTCGTCGGCTATCTTGCGGTCGTCCACCGTGTCCTTGTTCCACGTCATGTAATCCTTTTTCATGTGGTTACAGATGAGGGCCACCAAGTTTTGCTTCTCGTCGCCTTCGGGGAACTCGCATGCCTTCTGTATCAGCACTTCCAAGGTGCGGCCGTAGTGGCGGTAGCGGATTTTAGTGCAGGGGTAGGGCACGGGGTCGGGTTTGGAGTCGAGGTCGTTCTTGGGAATGATTTCAAACGGGTAGTCGATGTCCAGTTTGAAATCGGACATGATGGCCAGGTGGTCCCACAGTTTATGTTTGAAGTCGGGCAAGTCGCGCAGATGCGGGAACATGCCGCCCATGATGTTGATGATGGTATTGGCGCAACGCTGGCGTTCGGCGCGGTCTTCGATGGTCAGAGCATAGTCTACCATGTTCTGGATGCTGCGGCCGTATTCGGGCAGGGGCATCCGCTTTTGTTGGGTGTTATATTGCATATATTCAATAAATTATCGGGTCTGTTATTCTTTCAGCAGATTTTTGGGCTTCCCCGCCACAAATTCCTTCAGATAGAAGGGCTCGAAGTAGGCTACGTCCTCGTACTTTCCTTCGGCTATGGCCTTTTCGGCCAGGGGGAACATCATGCTGGCCAGGGGGCGGATGCCGTCGATAAAGTGAGCGTTCGGGTGGGTAATCTTTTCCTTGCACTTGGCGGCGCCATCACCGAAGAAGTAGACGGGATGCTGGTCGAGAAACTCGCGGTAAGAGTTTTCGTCCACAATGTCGGCGCTGATGTCGCGCACGGTCTTCAAGGCCCGGTCGTAGATGGCTGCGTACACTTCCATGCGGCGGGCGTCTATCATGGGGCACAGCAGGGCGTCTTCGGGCAGCTCGTCGTGGTAGAGCAGCACCGGTACGCACTGTACCTTCAACGTTGGCAGGCCGATGAGCTTCAGGTCGCGGCCGTAGCAGATGCCCTTGGCCATGGACACACCGATGCGCAGGCCCGTATAGGAACCCGGACCGCAACTGACGGCCACCGCATCCAGCGGCATGGCATGGCTGTCGGCAAAAGACAGGGCTTCGTCTACAAATACTCCCAGTGAAACGGCGTGTGAAGGGCCGTTCAGGTCTTCTTTCTTGAACACTACCTGCCCGTCTTCGCTTACGGCTACCGAACAGGCGGAAGTGGATGTTTCAATATGCAGGATACATGACATAGTTTCTATACCTCTTTAAATCAGCTGACAAATTTACGGGATTATTTTCAGTATTTAAAAATAATCGTGTAATTTTGCACAAAACTTAAGAAGCATTATGATACAATCGATGACGGGATATGGCAAGGCCATTGTCGAATTGCCCGATAAAAAGATAAATGTTGAAATCAAGTCGCTAAACAGTAAGGCGATGGACCTGTCGACGCGTATTGCACCGATTTACAGGGAAAAAGAGATGGAAATCCGTAACGAAATTGCCCGTGTGCTGGAGCGTGGCAAGGTGGATTTCAGCCTTTGGGTAGAGAAGAAAGATGCCGAACAGCTGGCTACCCCCATCAACCAGGAACTGGTGGCTGCCTACTATCACCGCATCAAGGAAATTTCGGCCGCCACAGGCATTCCCGAGCCGGAAGACTGGTTCGGCACTCTGCTCCGTCTGCCCGACGTAATGACCAAGACCGAGACACAGGAACTGAGTGAAGAAGAGTGGCAGGTGGCTCACGCGGCTGTCGAAGAGGCACTGAACCATCTGGTGGATTTCCGCAAGCAGGAAGGTGCCGCGCTTGAAAAGAAATTCCGTGAGAAAATAGCCAACATTTCCCATCTGCTCGAAACGGTAGAACCTTACGAAAAGGAGCGTGTGGGCAAGATTAAAGAACGCATTGTCGACGCGCTGGAGAAGACTATCAGCGTGGATTATGACAAGAACCGCCTGGAGCAGGAACTCATCTATTACATCGAGAAGCTGGACATCAACGAAGAGAAGCAGCGCCTGGGCAATCACTTGAAATATTTTATCACGACGTTGGAGAACGGTAGCGGACAGGGAAAGAAGCTGGGCTTCATTGCTCAGGAGATGGGCCGCGAAATCAATACCTTGGGCAGCAAGTCCAATCATGCCGAGATGCAGAAGATTGTGGTGCAGATGAAAGACGAGCTGGAGCAAATCAAGGAGCAAGTTTTGAATGTAATGTAAAATGAATGCAGGATTCTTCATTCTTCATTTTTAGTTCTTCATTTTTATGGGTAAACTGATTATCTTTTCCGCCCCTTCAGGTTCGGGTAAGTCGACCATCATTAACTATCTGTTGACGCAGAACCTGAACTTGGCTTTTTCCATTTCGGCCACCAGCCGTCCGCCGCGTGGCACGGAGCGCGATGGCGTGGAGTATTTCTTCCTTTCGCCTGAAGAATTCCGTCGCCGCATAGCCGACGGCGAGTTTTTGGAATATGAGGAAGTATATCACGACCGCTTCTACGGCACGTTGAAGTCGCAGGTCGAAAAGCAGCTGGCTGCCGGACAGAACGTGGTGTTCGACGTCGACGTCGTGGGCGGATGCAATATCAAGAAATTTTATGGCGACCGTGCCTTGTCGGTCTTCATCCAGCCACCATCGATTGAGGAGCTGCGCAAGCGTCTGATAGGTCGCGGTACCGATACGCCCGAAGTCATCGAGGACCGTGTGGCCAAGGCCGCCTATGAGATGTCCTTTGCTCCGAAGTTTGACAAGATTATTGTGAACGACGACCTGGAGACGGCCAAGGCCGAAGCATTGAAAGTAATCACCCAATTTCTGAAAGCATGACGAAAGATTATAGCGGAAAGCAATTCTCACGCAAGATGAACAAAAGCCTGCTGATTGTCAACATCATTTTGCTGGTATGTGCCGTGTGGCTGTTGGTGGCCAATATACGCTACGAGGAATACACTACGGCGGTGGCGATGGGGCTTGTGGCAATAGTGGCCCTTGCCAACGGCACGCTTGCCTTCCTTCGTCTGAAGGGAAAGAAAATCTGATACGATTATGGATATTGGCATCTTCAGCGGTTCGTTCAATCCCATTCACATCGGCCATCTGGCGTTGGCCAATTACCTCTGTGAATTCGGCGGGTTGGACGAATTGTGGTTTCTGGTCACTCCCCGCAATCCCTTCAAGGTGGGGCAGGACCTGCTGCCCGATGCCTTGCGGCTGGAACTGGTAGAGCTGGCCATAGAGGGCTATCCCAAATTCCGTGCTTCTGATTTTGAATTCCATTTGTCCCAGCCCTCCTATACCATCCATACGTTCGACCGTCTGAAGGAAGTCTATCCGCAGCACACCTTCCACCTGATTATCGGGTCGGACAACTGGCTCTCCTTCTCCCGCTGGTACCAGTCGGAACGCTTGCTGGCCGAGAACCCTATCTTGATTTATCCCCGTTCGGGTTATCCTGTCGATGTTTCCGCCCTGCCTCCTCGTGTACGTCTGGTCGATTCGCCGGTACTCGAAATCAGTTCCACCTTCATCCGTGAGTCTGTCGAGGCAGGCAAGGACGTGCGCTATTTCCTCCATCCCAAAGTGTACGAACGGCTGACGCGAGAAAAGGGCTTTGTGGTTTGAGCTGGGTAAAGCATCGCTTTAAGCTGGGAAAACCAATGTTTTAAGCTGGTTAAATCAAACTTTTAAGCTGGGCAAACAATCGGTTTCCCCAGCTTAAAAAGTTCGTTTTGACCGGTCAAGGAAACCGCTGGTTATGCGGAGAGATATCTTCCTTCGGGTTGGTCAGAGTGGCCCGCCCAGATCAGGGGCGGGCGTAGGTATTATTTTTTTATCATTCTATTGTCGGAAATTGATCTACTCCAGACATTCGTCCAAATCGTGTGCCAATTGCTCTTTGTCGAGGTGTTGCCCGATGAATACGATTTTCTGCATGCGGTCACCGTATTTTTCGTCCCAGTCGCGTAAGAGGCCCGGTTCCTGTTTCATGAGCTCGATAAGGTCTTCTTCGGGAGCGGTGGCATACCACTGTCCGGCTTCGGTCAACTGCTTTTGTACGCCGGCTTGTTCGAACAGGTAGGACATGTCGCGGTTATGGCTGAAGTAGCATACTCCTTTGGCACGGATGACATTGCGCGGCCAGCGCGTAGCGATGAACCGGTCGAACTTATGGATGTCGAAGGCCGGACGACGGTAATACACGAAAGTACCGATGCCGTATTCCTCCACTTCACCGCCTTCATGGTCGTGATGATGATGGTGATGATGGCCTTCCCCTTCTTCGTGGTGATGGTCGTCGTGATGCTCTTCGTGCTCGTGGTGATGGCTGCCGTGGGCATGCGCTTCGCGCTCTTCTTCTTCGGTTGCGGCCCGTTCGATTTCGCGGATCCATCCGGCCGAGGTTGCCGCCCGTTCGAAATTGAACAGATGGGTGTCCAGCAATTTGTCCAAATCGACATCCGCATAGTTGCATTCGATTATTTCGGCTGACGGTTGCAGGGTGCGAATGATTTTCTTGATGCGTCCCAACTCTTCTGGAGCCACCTCAGCCGCTTTGTTCAGCAGAATGATGTTGCAGAATTCGATTTGCTGGACAATGAGGTTTTCAATGTCTTCTTCGTCCAAACCTTTGCGGGTCAGATTGTCGCCACAGGCGAACTCGCTTTGCAACCTCAGGGCATCGACGACGCTGACGATGCAATCCAGCCGACAGATGCCATGACGGGTGTATGCTTCGCCCAGTCGGGGGATGGAGCAAAGGGTTTGTGCGATGGGTTCGGGTTCGCAGATGCCGCTGGCTTCGATGACGATGTAGTCGAACCGCTCCAGCTTCATCAGTTCGTATACTTGCTCGATGAGGTCGGCTTTCAGGGTGCAGCAGATGCAACCGTTCTGCAAAGCCACTAAACTGTCGTCTTTCTTGCCTACCACACCGCCTTTCTGGATGAGGGCGGCATCAATGTTTACTTCGCCGATATCATTGACGATGACTGCAAAGCGGATACCACGTTTGTTGGCCAGAATACGATTGACTAAAGTCGTTTTGCCACTGCCCAGATAGCCGGTGAGCAGCAGTATGGGAATTTCTTTCTGTTTCATAATTGTAGGATATGCTTTCTGTTTGCGGGTGCAAAATTACATTTTTTTTGTTACATTATGCATCTCCTTTTTTCCGTTTCAAAAATTCGGTGGGACTTTCACCAAAGTAGTCCTTGTAGCATTTGGTGAAGTAGGAGGGAGAACTGAATCCCACTTCATACGTGATTTCGGCCACTGTCTTGTCGGTAGAGGCCAGCAATGAGGAAGCCCGTTTGAGGCGGGCGATGCGTAACAGCTCATTGGGCGCATAGCCGCAAAGGGCCTTGCTCTTCCGGTAGAGCTGTACTCGGCTCAAGCCGATTTGTTCTCCCAGTTCTTCCACGCTGAGATTGGGGTCGGACAGACGTTGGTCGATGAGCCGGCGCAGTTTTTCCAGAAATCCTTTGTCTACATCGCTTACGGAGACTTTCTGGAGCGAAGCGCTGCTGCCGTCAGCAAATACCTGTTGCAGGCGGTGGCGGTTGTCGATGAGGTTGCGCAGGCGTACGGTCAGCAGGCGGGCGCTGAAAGGTTTGGATATGTAGGAATCGGCACCGCATTCATAGCCTTTTATCTTCTGTTCGTCTACCGCATAGGCGGTGAGCATCATGACGGGGATGTGTGAGGTCTGCAATTCCGATTTCAGCCGGCGGCAGCATTCCATGCCGTCCATAACGGGCATCATGACGTCGCAGATGATGACGTCGGGTACATACTTCATGGCCATGCGGATGCCTTCCTGTCCATTGGCGGCTTCTATGATATTGTATTCATCCTGAAGTACGGAGCGAACATAGTCGCGGATATCCTGGTTGTCGTCTATCACGAGGACGGTTTCTTTGTCCTCGGGAGAGGTCGCGCTGTCGGTCGTTTGCAGGGTTTCCTGGTCGGCTGCCAGGACGGCGCCTTCTTTCAGGTTGACCAGTGCTGCACTTCGGGTGGTGTCGGGGTCGAGCGCGCCTTTCTGGCAGGCTGGCATTTCGATGGTGAAGCAGGTTCCTTGTCCTTCGGTGGTATCTACATGGATTGTGCCGTGGTGCATTTCCACGAATGCCTTTACCAGAGCCAGGCCGATGCCGGAGCCTGCATGGTGAACACCTATCTGGTAGAAGCTGTCGAAAATGTGTTGCACATGTTCGGCAGGCATGCCTACACCGGTGTCGGTTACTTGCAGGCGAACAGAGGGCTCGCCGTCTTTATTGAATAGAGACAGACTGACACTGATGCTGCCGTTTTCGGGGGTGAACTTGAAGGCATTGGAGAGTAAGTTGTAGAGGATGCGTTCCAGTTTCTCGGCATCGGCTGTTACGGTGTAGTCAGCCTGTTCGTCGGTCACAATGCGGAAGTGGATGTGTTTGCGGAAAGACAGCGTGCGGAAAGCATCGGTCCATTCCAGCAGGGAGGTACGCAGGTCGAACCGGCTGAGGCGTAGCTGAAGCTTCCCGTCTTCGAACTTGCGGAAATCGAGTATCTGGTTGATCAGTCGGAGCAGTACGGTGACATTCTTGTGAATGATGTTGAGCAGAAATCGTTCGTGCTCGTTCAGGTTGTGGCTTTGTTGGAGTTGTTCTACCGGGTCGGCAATGAGGGTCAGCGGGGTACGGAAGTCGTGCGACACATTGGTAAAGAAAGACAACTTGGCATGCGTGGCATCTTCCAATTGTCTGGATAGCATGATAAGCTGGTCACGCTGCTCTTCCAGTTGTTGCTTTTGTTTGGAAAGCTCGGCGTTCAGTCGGTTTTTGGTCCAAAAGGCACGTACAACGAAGACCAATAATACTCCTACGAGCAGCAGGATGACGATACAGGCATAGAGAAACATGCGCTGGGCGGAATATCGGAGAAGAAAAGCGTCCAGCTGTTTGTCGAGCTTTTCAATTTTTTCGTCGAGGGTGGTGATGTGCGTCGTCTGCATCTGCATGATACGCGCATTTTGCCGGTTTACCAAAGCGGTGGAGAGAAGAGTTTCGCGTGGATAGTTTCTTCCTTCCAGGATGTCCATGGCCACTTGCATGACGCGGTCGCCTCCCGTAGGATAGATAAAGGTGGCATCGAGTGTGCCGTCGGTAACCATTTCCACTCCCATTTCTTTCCCAGCCAGGGCATCTACACCGACGAAGAGCATGTCTTTGTCGCGGCCTTTCTGTATCGCGGCATCGTGTGCCCCCGACGCCATACGGTCGTTGTGGGCAAAAACAAGATCGATGCGCGGTTGTTGGGTGAGGATGGAGTCAAAAGCATGTCGGGCAGATTGTCTGAACCATCCGGCATCAGCTTGGGCTATAATATGAATGCCGGGAGCATCAGCCAGCGCGTCCATCAGTCCGCGGTGGCGGTCCCGTGCCGGAGTGGAACCTTTCAGTCCCGTCAGTTCAACGATATTGCCTTCACCTCGCAGGCGGCTGGTAATGTAGATGCCTATTTGGCGTCCCATTTCATAGTTGTCGGCACCGATATAGGCTGTGTAATGTTCCGAGTTGATTTTGCGGTCTACCAGTACGATAGGAATCCCTTGGCTGTAGGCTTTTTCCACGATGGGAGTGATGGCTTCGGCTTCATTGGGAGCTACGACTATCAAGTCGACTTTTTTGTGGATAAAGTATTCGATGTCGGCTATCTGGTGCTGGTTGTTATCTCCAGCCGAGCGGATTTCCACTTCTACTCCCGGATAGAACAGGGCTTCCCGGAGAATTTCCTTGTTCATCTGGTTGCGCCATTCGTCGTCGCTGCATTGCGACACGCCGATGATGTAACGGGTCTCTTCCTGTTCGCAGGAAGTAAGGAACAGGCAAAGGATGAGTAGGTTAATCAGACAATATAAGTGTTTCATGGAATTCCCTTCTTGTGGTTAGAGTGCACAAAGATAGGAAAATTCCATGAAACTTGTATGGTTAGGCCAGTCTTTCCGTCAAAGACTTGGGCAATACGGGCATGGCACCCTGCTGCGTGCAGACGAAGGCCGAGGTGTCGACGGCCAGTCTGTGTGCCTCACCTACGGAGCGGCCGCTGAGGATGGCGGCAGTGAAGGCGGCGGTAAACGAGTCGCCTGCACCTACGGTGTCGGCTACCTGTACCTTGGGAGTCTCGACGAACGAGATGTTGCCCGGCGTAAAGACATAGCTGCCGTTGACGCCACAGGTCAGGATGAGCATCTTCAGGTTGTACTTGGCCAGCAGAATCCAGCACTTGTCCTGGAGGTCGATGCCGGGATAACCAAACATGCGGCTGACTGTAACCAGCTCCTCATCGTTTATTTTCAACACATTACAGCGCCGGAACGAGTCGCACAGGATTTCTTTGGTGTAGAAGCTCTGACGCAGGTTGATGTCGAAGATGCGGAGTGTATCGGCATCGTCGGACATGGCATCGAGGAAACGGTGAATGGTCTGACGCGACACGATGCTGCGCTGTGCCAGCGAGCCGAAGCAGACGGCACCCGTCTGGTGGGCCAGTCCTTCAAGAGCTTGTGTGTAGGGAATGTTATCCCACGCCACGCCTTCCTTGATGTCATAGCAGGGTACACCTTCAGCGTCCAGTTCCACTTGTACCGTACCGGTGGGGTAGGGTACTGTTTCTATCAGTCCGTACAGCTCTTTCTGACGGAAGTTTTCCAGTATCTCAGCTCCCAGTTTATCCTGGCCAACAGCGCTTACGACACGGCTTTCCAGTCCGAATTGTGATACATGGTATGCAAAGTTGGCGGGTGCTCCACCCAGTTTTTTTCCTTCGGGCAGCACGTCCCACAGTGCTTCGCCCATTCCGACTACGATTGGATGATTATTCATGGTTGTTGTTGTTTTGATAGTACACGAGTTGACAAAGCGGCAGCCTGTAAGGGCAGTCCCCCTTGTGGTCTCGTTCACTTGGTTTCTTGTTTACTAAAATCAGGCTTTTCTCAGTTTCAACGTATAGACTATCAGATAAAGCACTCCGACGGTCATGACAGCTACGGCACCGCTTTGGCCAATGGCGTCACTGGCTACACCCATCAGTAACGGGAATACTGTACCGCCGAAAAGACCCATGATCATCAGGCCCGAAACTTCGTTCTTTTTGTTGGGAACGGCAGTCAGTGCCTGTGCAAAGATGATGGGGAAGACATTAGAATTGCCGAAGCCGATGAGGGCGATGCATACGTAGATGATGTAGTGGGCATCAGATGCCAATAGGCCGACCATGGCTACCAGCATGCAGGCTACACTGATGCCCAGGAAGCGTCGTGCCGAAAGGTGCTGCAGGATAAACGTGCCCAGCAGGCAGCCTGCCGTACGGAAGATGAAGTAAAGGCTGGTGGCAAAGCCGGCTTCTTCGAGGGTCAGACCTACGCGTTCCATCAGCAGCTTGGGAGCGGTGGTATTGGTGCCAACGTCAATGCCCACGTGGCAGACAATGCCGATGAAGCACAGCAGGATAAATGGCTGGCCCAGCAGGCGCAGGCAGTCGGCAAAGCTGGAAGCCTTGTCGGGCTTTTCTTCTTCAATCGGTGTAGACGAGAGCCACAGGACCGCGATGACGGCCACTACCATATAGATGGGGAAAAGTACACGCCAGCCCAGTCCGAAAGTCGGTATGGCCTGAGTGGCCCCCCACATGGCGATATAAGGAGCCAGGAACGAGGCAATGGCCTTTACAAACTGTCCGAAGGTGAGTGAGCTGGCCAAGCGGTCACCCGAAATGATGTTGCTCAGCAGTGGATTGAGCGAGGTCTGCATCAAGGCGTTGCCAATGCCCAGCAGCGAGAAGGAGCAGAGCATCAGGCCGTAGCCATCACCGAAGAGAGGGAGCAGCAGCGACACGGCAGTCACAATCAGACTGAGCAGCACGGTGCGCTTGCGCCCGATGCGGTTCATCAGCATGCCCGTGGGCACGGAGAAGATGAGGAACCAGAAGAACACGAGCGACGGGAAAATATTGGCTTGGGAGTCGTTCAATCCCAAATCTGCCTTCACATAATTGGAGGCAATACCCACCAGGTCTACAAAGCCCATGGCGAAGAAGCAGAGCATGACAGGTATCAGCCTTCCATATTTCATTTGTTGTTTAGCAATCATTTTTGATAAAAGTTTAAGTGGTTTGGAAAGATTATAGACGAATACTTATTTCACCTCTGTCAGTTCCACTACCCGGCTTTGCATGGGGTGGAAGCTGAAGACGTCCAGTCCTATCTTCATCAGATAGTCTCCGGAAAGGACTTTCCCATCGGCAGTTAGGGTGGACTGTGTACCGGGCATCAGGTTGATTTCCTTCACCTGGTAGCGTTTCATCGGATCCAATCCCTGTAAACGTACGGGAAGCAGTTTCTCCTGATAGCGCGGATAGAGGTCGTATGCAAATAGTACGGCCTTGTCGTGGTCCGTGCTTACATAGTTCACAGCCATGTGGTTGCTTTCATAGGGTGATGCCAGCCGGTATTGGCTTCCGTCCAGGATGACAGACTGGAGGCGTTGCCAGTTGGCCACCGCTGTCTGGCAATAGAGCAGTTCATCGGCACTCAGCTCCTGCAGCCCCAAGTCGAAGCCCAGCTTACACATGGATGCTACATCGGTACGAAACTTGATGGAAGCAGTTTTGTTCCAGCTCGTAACATGGGCACACATGGCTTTGGCCGGGAAGAACTGAGAGAAGCCCCATTGGATGTAGGCCCGTTCCACAGGGTCGGTGTTGTCGCTGCACCAGAATTCGGTGAAGTGCTTCAGCGCCTCGTAGTCGCACCGTGCGCCGCCACCCGAACAGAGCATCATGGGCACGTGAGGATAATTGTCCTTGACCCGCCGCATCACGTTGTAGACGCCACGCACGTGGTCGATGTAGAGCTGTCCTTGTGCGGCCTTGAGGTAGGGCGAGTAGATGTTGGTGATGGGGCTGTTACAGTCCCATTTGAAGTAGGCGATGTCCGGATTCTCCTTCAGCAACTTGTCCACAACGCCATAGACGTAGTCCTGTACAGCCGGGTTGCTCAGGTCGAGCACCAGTTGGTTGCGGTAGTAGTAGGTATCACGGTTGGGGTAGTGAATGGCCCAGTCGGGATGTTGTTCGAAGAGTTCGCTCTTGGGATTCACCATTTCGGGCTCTATCCAGAGACCGAACTTTACGCCTGCTTCTTTTGCGGCATCGGTCAGGGCGCGGATGCCACCCGGCAACTTGTCGTGCGTCACTTCCCAGTCGCCCAGGCCGGCACGGTCGTTCTTGCGGGGGTATTTGTTGCCAAACCATCCGTCGTCCAGCAGGAACATGTCTACACCCAAGTCTTTGGCTTCCTTCATCAGTTCAGCCAAAATGTCCTGATTGAAATCAAAGGCCGTATTCTCCCAGTTATTGAGCAGGGTCAGGCGGGTTCCTTTGCCATCTTTCAGTTGGTAGTTGCGTGCCCAAGCCTGCAGATTGCGGCTACCCTGGCCCGTCCCTTCGTTGCTCAGAGTGAAGATGAATTCGGGGGTGGTGAACACTTCATCGCGTTCCAGTCGGTAGGCCGATGCATAGGGATTAATGCCGGGAATGATGCGTAGGTTGCCTACATTGTCCACTTCGAAAGTGAATCGGAAATTACCTGTCCAGGCCAGCGTGCCCATCAATACCTCGCCTTGCCGTTCGTTGGCCGGTTGGTCCAGGCCCACGATAAAGAAGGGGTGCGTATGCATGGCGGCGCGGCTGCCCAGTTTAGTATCAATCACTTTCTTGCCGAACTGCAGCGGCTGAGTACTCATTTGTGCCTCCTTGGCCCAGTCGCTGCTAAACTCGGTCAGGTAATAGGCCGGACGGCTGAAGTAGAGCATGGTCGTGGCGTAAGTCGACAGGGTAACCGGTTTTTTCTCCTCGTGGCGGATATCGCTCCACGTCTTGATGACATTCTCCTTGGGATAGGCTACGTAGTGCAGGGTGACTTCTACAGGATATTGGTCGTCGCGCAACACAATGTCGGTTTGTACGCCCCCCTCTACGGCGTGCGAGGAGGAGGAAACGTAGTAGAGCCATGTTGACGGATTGCCGTCGTTGTGGGTCACAGCGAGGGCGGGCTCGAAGAAGTCTTCGTTGCCCGAACCGCTGCAAACCTCCCAACCGCGCCGGCTGACACTGCCGTCCGAGGCCGGATGCACGCTCCAACCCAGTTCTTTCAGGTCGGCGTCGTTCAGCAGCTTCTCACCCAGATAACTCTGGTAGAGGCGACCGTTTTCGGCTACTTGCAGCACGAGGTCGGTGCGGTCGGTGGAGATGCGTATCTGTTTCATGTCACTGGCATTCAACGTAGTGGCGAGCAGGGTGAGTGCTGCCGTTGCGATGAAGTGTTTCATGGTTGAAAGAGGTTTAAAAATATTACAATCCTAATTGGTGTACTTTCAGGTTCTTCACTTCGGCCTCACCGCCTTGGGTGTAGAAACGCAGGGCGTTGTAGGGCTGGGTGGGGAACACAAGATTGGTCATGGCGATGCGTCCACCGTCCACGAAGATTTCAACGGAGCACTTGTCTACGAATACATCGAGGTGGTAGGTCTTGCCTTCGCAAAGCGAGAGCGGTGCCCACGTGCCCAGGGCGAAATCGTTGACGTAGTTCACCGAAAGAACCTTACGGTGGTCATCGGTTTCCTTGAAGTGGGGTTCGGACTTCTCACCGAAGGCTGTCAGTCCACTTTGGCTGCGGTCCATCACGATGCGTCCGCTCTTCAGATCGAGGTAGATGTCCACCTTCTCGCCTTTGTCGTTCAACAGTTGGAAACCGACGGTCTGGGCCTTGTTGGGAGTAACGTCCATTTCCAGTTCACAGGCACCTTCGGTTCCTGTAACCAGCGGGCTTACCAGGTGTTCGTCTGTCAGGGTGAAGTCGTTGACGTCGGTAGTGCCTTTGCGCAGGCCTTCGGTCTCCTTTACAGCATTGGCTGCCATGTAGATTTCACCGTCCTTGGTGTAAAGTGAGAGTTCGCGCGGCAGGGCGTTGGCACCACGGTACTGGCGGATAGGAGTGACGTTGGCATACTGCCAGTTGCTCATCCAGGGTACAGCGATGGTACGGTCACCCGTGTTGGAGAAGCAGACGGTAGCGTAATGGTCCTTACCGAAATCGAGCCACTTGGTAACACTCTTGTCGGTGTCGCAATGGAATTCCTTGCCGTCGAAGTCGCCTACGAAATATTCCGTAGCGCTGCCGCCGAAGGGGCAGCCGGGGTTGATGTTGACAATCATCACCCACTTCATGTTGTTCTTGTTTCCATCGACGGGCAGCTGTACGAAGTCGGGACATTCAAACTGATTGGGCTGTACGCCGTAACCTTCGCCGAACTGGCTCAGGTATTCCCAGTTCTTCATGTCAGAGGACGAATAGAAGCGCATGTTCTTGTCGGCTGAAACAATCATGTACCACTTCTGGGCAGGTTCATACCAGAAGACCTTCGGGTCGCGGAAGTCCTTCAGTCCGTCGAAGGGAGTCAGAATGGGGTTTTTCTCGTACTTTGTGTACGTGCGACCGTTGTCGGTGCTGTAGGCCATGCACTGAATCTGTCCGTGTTCATCGCTGGCTGAGGTGTAGAAGGCTATCAGAGCGTCCTTGCCATAACCGGCACTGTTGTTCTTGTCGACCACGGAGCTGCCTGAGAAAATTTGTCCCAGCGTATCGCGGGCGATGGCCGGAGCGAGGTGTTCCCAGTGGATGAGGTCGCGGCTGACGGAGTGTCCCCAATGCATGTTGCCCCACTTCGAACCGTAGGGGTTGTACTGGAAGTAGAGGTGGTATTCACCGTCCTTGTACACCAGGCCATTGGCGTCGTTCATCCAGCCGTAGAGCGGTGTGTGGTGATAGACGGGACGGTAATAGTCCGTGTTGGTGGTGTCGAAGGTGTCAGACAGACGGATACTGTCCCAGCAAATGGCATCAGATGCCATACGGCTGATTTTAATTGTCGCTTCTTTGACTCCTTGCGGCAAGGTGAAGGGAACGTAGTATTCTACGCTGTCCTTGGCCAGACGTACGTCCATAGCTATATCGGCAGGACTGCCTGTATCCAGTTTTACTTTAGCTTCGCCACACGATTCCTGGATGGGAAGAATAAGATATTTGGATGGGTTTGTGATGTGAACGATGGTAAGCGTGTCGCCTTGGTGTTCCAGGCGGAGGTTGCTACCTTGAGGCTGGCAGGCTACCAGTGCGGTGGCTGTTGCCAAAGCCATTGTCAGTTGATGAAATTTTATTTTCATGGTTGCTATTTTTTTGAGTGTTTAAATTTACAAATTATAATGTTATCCAAAACAATTTTTTACCTGAATATTAATACCTATGTCAATTGATTCATTAGAATTTTAAGCTGGCGCTGAACTCAACTGTGAACGGACGGATGTAGCTGCCGGCCATGACGTGTCCCGCATATTGTCCGGCATCTTCCTTCTCGATGAGCTCGGCTCCGGCGATGCTACCTTTGGCACCTGTCTGGTTCAGGAAGTTGACGACGGTGCAACCCAGAGCCAGTTTCTTGTTCACCTGCCAGTTCAATCCGCCAAAGGTCTCCCAACGGCCGTTGAAGTAGTAGGCATCGTTGATGTTGGCATAGGTCTTGCTGAAGTAGCGGAAGCTGGTCCAGATTTTCAAATCCTTGGTAATCATGTAGCTGGGGTCGATTTCGACTATGATTTGCGGAATCTCGGCTACGATGTTGCCTGTTGCGTTGATCTGACCTACATAGCCGTCGGAGAAGGTGACTGATGTTTCATACTTCTTGTAAGTCGGCTTTTGGTAGGTAAAAAGGAAGTGGAAATCGAATCCTTTGAACGGATGGGTTACCACGTCGGTAGTCCAACCCAGTGTCTTGATATCGTAGGTCAGCGGGGCTGCCATGATTTCAGTCTGTCCGGTCGGCGTTTTATGTTGCAGGTTCAGGGTCGAGTTATTGTTCGTCTTCGAGATGTAAGAGAAGAGTGAAGTCAAGCTCAACCAACTGTTGTTGTAGTAGATTCCGGCGCGTCCCAGCGGAACAGAAATCTTATCCGTGTTCGGCATGGTGGCAGGCGCGAAACTTTCAATCTTCGGATGTTGGGTGATGTAGGTGAAGTCGCCTGTCAGTCCGAAAGCCTTGGTCAGCTTGTAGGTAGCGGCGGCAGTCAGGGCGTAGTTCAGCCAGTCGTAACTCATGGGTGTTGGGGCTATTTGGGTTCCGTCAGGAGCTGTCGTCCCCAGATAATAGTTGGCAAAGCGGCCTACATATTCACCCTCGGCATTCTTTACTGCAGCATTTTCGCCGCGCAGGGCCTGGTATTCCAGACGGGCGCCGTAGTAGAGGTTCAACTGGTCGGTGATGTCCCAGTCGTGAGTGAAGTAGAGGGCTACCTTGTTCTCATGTCCTTTGTAGTACTCTGAAGCGTTCTTGTTGAAATCGTAGTAATATCCGTTTCCTGCATAAGCACGGTCGGCGTATGTGGCATAGTCTGCGTTGTAGAGTCGTACAGGATAGCTGCCGTCCATGGGTACCGACTGGTCGTACATGGTCGTGGCCGATGTGTAGTCGATATCATAATACCATTCGTTCAAGCCCAGGCGCCAGGTACTGTTACCCACGTTGCGCGACAGTTCGGTAGTGAACATGAAGGAGTCGATGAAACCACGGTTCAGGCAAGACATGCGGCTCTGTACGTAGTCACCCGTATAAGGTTGCATGCTTCCGTCGGCTGCTTCGTATAGGTAGTTGATGCCGGCTTCGTTCTGGTCGAGTGACATCGGTGTCTGGTAAACGAATGAACCGGTGGAGTGGTCATACTTCATGACAGTCTTCCAGTTCAGGCCGTTGTCCCACGTGTAGTCGTTCATCAGCGTGAATTCACTGCCTTTGTTCTGAGTGGCGTCGTAGAGGTTTGTTTTCCTGATTTCGCCTGTACGCATGTCTCGGTACATCATTTCATTATCAACGGGCAGGTAGGAAGTCGTTCCGAGGGCAAACTTGCCGAACTCTTTTACGCTACCGTCACCTACATAGATGAAGGGTGCTGACTGAGTGGCATAGTTATAGACGGGATGGCTGTTGCTGTAATGGTAGATAGCAGTCAGTTCGCCACGGTTGTCGTTGTACTTCTTGGTGAGAGCGAATTTATAGATTTGTGTACGGTCCTGGAAGGGGGTAGACTTGATCTTGAATGTTCCCGGGTCGAAATCCTGGTAAATGCTTCCGCTGTAGAACCAGTCTTTGGCGATATCGCCGTTCACATTGAGTGAGAATTCCTGCATGCCAAAGTGGTTGCTCTTATAGTTCAGTGTGCCGTGAAACCCCTTCTGCCCTAATTGGGTAAATGAGTTGACGGCATATCCGATGTTACCGGTGGTGATGGCTGTTTCCGAAATCTTCAGCAGTCCCACGTGGCTCAGGCTGGCATCGGCACGCCAAAGTGAGTTGACTGAATGTGGATTGGTGGCATAGGTGACTGGAATGCCATTTTCCAATACATTGACGTCGGCCGATGGCAGGCCGATCTGGATTTCACGCGGACCGTTTGCGCTGGCTGCGTTAAGCATTACGTTACGGTTGCCTTCCTCCTTGCTGGAGTTTTCCGTCTGCGGTTCCGTTGACTTCTTTTCTTCTTGCGCGAAGGAATTCCCGCAAGTCAGACCGAGCAGCAACAGAGCTGCCGCGGTGCGATAGCATACTGAATGTTTCATAATACCTTTCATGGTATTGTCATTAAATTGTTTTAAGTTTAAATTCAGTATCGAGCTTTTGCCCGCTCGAATACCAATGCAAAGATAAGTTGTTCTTTGTAATCGGACTGAAAGATATGTTTCATACTCTGTCAATGAGGTTACATGAAACATTTATCTTAGTTGACGGAACAATTATATTATGAGGTCCCTTGAAGAGGTGTATCGGCTTCCTTCCACGCTTCTTGGAGGAAATGTGGAAGGAAGCTGGTGTGAAACTTTTCTTTTAATATCCTGTATTCTGTACGTACAGTCCCGGGATGTAGAACAGCTGGTTGTAGGGAATGGGGAAGAACTCATTCTTGCCGGCAGTATAGTGGGCATCCTTGTAATACTGACCATAGGGTTGTGTGATGGTCTCTCCGGTTTCGGAGTTTACATATGTATAGGAGTCGTTCTGTTCGCTGGCAAAGAAGGCATTCAGCGTTTCTGAAGCTATGCCCCAGCGGCGGAGGTCAAAGTAGCGGCTTCCTTCCATGGCCATCTCCAATCGGCGTTCCCAACGCAGGCACTTGCGGGCCGTTTCCTTGTTCTGGAAGTAGGAAGCGGGGTAGAGGGCTATCTCGCACTGGTCGGCGGCATAGGCTATGTGCTTGCTGACCGAGTTGGCGGCACGCTGACGGATGGCATTGATGATGGTACGGGCTTCTTCCAAGCGGTCAAGTTCAATCAGTGCTTCAGCCCGCATCAACATGACATCGGTATAACGGAATATGTAGTCGTTCATCGCAAAGGCCTGCCAGCTGCCATTATAGATTTCACCTTTCGAACGTTGTGGAACTTCCTTCATCGAAGAGTAGTAGCCGTATACGCTGGCAGCACGGGCATTCTTGCTGGCATCCAGCGTATATTCAGCTTCGTATTTGTAGGGGAAAGAAGGCATGCCGACAGTATGGAACAAGCGTGGATCCCACTTTTGGTCGGTAGGTTCGCCGTTGACGGGATAGGCTATCTCGTCGTTGAAGTCGTCGAACATCGGCAGGCCGTTCCTGGTTTTGAAGGCGTTCACCAGATTTTGGGAAGGCTTGTGGCAGTCCCATCCGCATGTCCAGATGCCCCAGCATCCGTTCAGCATATTCGACCAGTTGGCACGTCCGTAGGTAGTGTGATCGTCGGCATAGTCAGAGGTCTGTACGGCAAAAATGGATTCCTTGCTATTCTTGTAGTCGGGTAGGAAGATGTCACCGAAATCTTCCAGGTAGCCATACTCCGAGTTTACCACTGCGTCGGTATAGTCGATGACTTTCTGCATATAGTCGCGGTTGATATGGCTTATGCCGGTCGTGGCTTCGTAGCCGTCGCCCCACGCCAAGTTCAGGTAACACTTGGCCAGGTAAGAGGCTGCGGCAATCTTATTGACGCGGCCACCGTCTTCTTGCTTGGCCGGCAGCACATCGTAAGCGGTCTGGAAGTCGTCAATGATTTTGCCAAACAGTTCTTCGTAGCTGTACTGGTTGTTACGTACTTCTTCGGTAGTATTGTTTTCGAATACGACTTCATCAATCCAAGGTACCTGGCGGAATAGAGTGATGAGTTTGTAGTAGAAGTGGGCGCGGAGGAATTTTACTTCTGCCAGGCGTTGGTTGGTGATGTCTTCACCGAGTGTAGAGGCACCGTTCCGTTGGAGGGCTACGATGGCGCGGTTGCAGCGAGATATGGCGCAATAAAGTCGATACCACAGCTCGTCCATGTGGTCGGGATTGGTGGCAGTCAGCGAGGTCCAGATTTCCAGGTGATGGTAGTTGGTGTCTCCTGTACCCCAGCCGCCTTTCAGACAGTCGTCCGAGGTGAGGTCACCGTAGGGCCACAGGTTGAAGGGATAGGTATACCAGCAGTCACCCAGCATGGCGTAGGCGGCTGTTACCATGGCGTCGGGATCGGAAAATGCTTTGTCTTCGTCAATCACTGCGGTCGGATTGTAATCCAGGAAACTGTCGCAGTTGGTTAGTGTCAGCCCCATGAAGCAGGCAGCGAGTATGGTATATATTTTTTTCTTTTTCATGATTTTCTTGTTTTATATTGAAATTGGGATTGTTAACCTGAACTTTTTATCTTAAAAACCTATTTGAAGACCGAACGAGACGGAAGTGGCGAGCGGATATGCCCAGTTGGGATTTTCCGGGTCGGTGCATGTCAGACTCTTGCTCTTGACGGTGAGCAGGTTTTGTCCGGCAACGTAGAAGCGGGCACTGCTCATCTTGAATTTGGACAGGAAGTCGGCAGGTACGCTGTATCCGATTTGCAGGTTGCGGAGCTTCAGGTAAGAACCGTTTTCAACGAAGTAGCTCGAAGCACGTCCTTCGTCGGCTGTATTTAGGGTACTGAGCGCCGGGATAGTTGAGCTGGTGTTGGCTGTAGTCCAGGCCTGGAGCACACGTTCGCCCTTGTTGGAGCCTGGGTCGTTTACACCCCAGAAGTCTGTCTGGAACTTCTGGTTGTTGTATACATCCTGGTTGCATACTCCCTGCCAGAACATGCTCAGGTCGAAGTTCTTGTAATTGAGTGCGATATTCAAGCCGTAGGAGAAAGCCGGTACGGGGTCGTAAATCCAAGTCTGGTCGTCGGCATTGATTTCGTGGTTACCATCCAGGTCTGCGTATTTCAGTCCGCCAACACGGGCATTTGGCTGTCCAGAAGCATCCACTTCGGCTTGGTTTTGGAAAAGACCTTCTACCACGTAGCCTACCATGGAGCCGTAGGAAACACCAGCTTCCACCAGGTTTTCTTGGGAAGTGTGGGCATACGATCCGGTAGCTGTTGCTGGCAGGTAGGTCACTTTGTTACGGAAGAAGTCGACATTGGCGTTGAGATCTATGCCCAGTCCGCAGGCCAATGTTTTGCGGTAGCCTAAAGCAAATTCCATACCCCAGTTGCGCAAGGAAGGACCGTTTTGCCAAGTATTTCCACCTTCGCCCAATGCACCCAGGAAGGCAGGGATGACAAGCATGTCGTCTACGTCTTTTATATATCCGTCGATACTACCATAGAGACTGCCTTGTAGCAATGTGAAATCAGTACCGATGTTGAACTGTTCTGCCGATTCCCATTTCAAATTCGGATTGGCGTATTGGGTAGCCCGATAACCCGACGGGAAGGTACCCGATCCTTGCAGGAATATGTCGTAAGCGGTGGATGTCACGCGATCCAGGCCATAGTCGGCCACATAGAGTCCGAACTGGGCGTTGTTGTCGATGGCTTGGTTACCGGTTTGTCCCCAGGAAAGGCGTACTTTCCAGTCGTCCAGCCAATCTTTTTGCATCAGTTTGGAGAGGCGGAAACCCAGTGTGGCGGCCGGGAAGGTACCCCAACGGTGGTCTTTACCAAAACGGGAAGAACCGTCGCGGCGGATTGTGAAGGAGGCCAGAATAAAGTCGTCGTAATTATAGTCCACTTTGCCGAAGAAGGAGGCCAGACGGTAGCCGAACTTGGCACCTGAGTTACGCATGGAGCCGGTGGCGGCGTTGGGCCACATGTAGTCGGGTCTTCCAGCGCATATTCTTCCGAGTAGGCCGAGAAGTCTACGACTGTCTGCTTGTTCATTTCCGTACCCAGTAGCACAGTGATGTCGTGCTTGTCGGCCAAGCGGAAATTGTAGTTGGCCGTGTTGCTCCAGGTCCAGTTCACTTCGTTGTTGTGCGAAAGGGTGGTCTTGGCAATGTCGTTGTTGACGATGTCTGAATGGTAGGTGAGGGTCATGGCGTTGATGAACGACGAATAGTAGTCGATACCGAAGTTGGTACGCAACGTCAGTCCTTTGATGGGTTTCAGCTCAGCGTACGCATTACCGAACAGACGCCAGTAGTTCAGTGCGTTGTTGCGGTTCTGGTAGGCTTCGCGCAGTGGATTCTGACGGTCGCTCATGCTGCCTACAGGGCCGCTGAATGTCGTTCCGTCGTTTTCGTAAACTGGTAGGATAGGGGCCATCTTCAACGCATTTTCCATCGGGGCCACATCAACCTGGCTGGAATAGGTGACGGTGAAGTTCTCGCCTACGGTCACATATTTGTTGATGTTATAAGAAGAATTCATACGGGCTGCGATGTTTTCGAAATCCGTATATTTGATGATACCGGTATTCTTCTTGTATCCCAGGGAGAACATGGTGGAGTGTTTGTCAGTAGCGTTCGAGATGGATAGATCGTAATTTTGTGAAAAACCGGTGCGGGATATTTCGTCCAGCCAGTCGGTGTCGGAGTATTTCATGGTTTTCTTCGCATTGACGTAACCGTCATACAGTCCGTTTACCGTATAGTTCACATAGCTGTTGGTGGCCGGGTTCCATACCGTGATGGGAGTACCTTGGGCCGCATTCAGATTCAATCCATAACCGCTAGCATAAGTTACGGGGTCGATTCCGTCGTTCAGAGCTGCCTGGGCCATAGCCGTAGCATATTGGGCAGAATTACACAAATCCATTGTCGACTGATTCGAATAGAATTGGGCAGTCAGATTGGCGGAGAAGTCTACTTTCACCTTTTCGGACTTTTTGCCTTGTTTGGTGGTGATGATGATGACACCGTTGGAGGCACGTGAACCATAGATGGAGGCCGAAGCGGCATCTTTCAGTACCTGCATGCTTTCGATATCGTTTGCGTTCAGTGAGTTCAGAGCACGGGTCGTAGGCACACCATCCACAATGTAGAGAGGATCTTGTGAAGAGTTGAACGAACCGATACCACGGATACGCACCGTACCTACACCGCTGGGTGAACCGTTGGCTGTAATGGTCATACCCGGCACTTTTCCTTGAAGGGCGCGCATCGGGTCGGTGTTCGAGGTGGTCTTGATTTCATCGGTCGAGACAACGGCGATAGACCCGGTCAGGTCGGCTTTGCGCTGGGTTTGGTAACCGACTACTACGACTTCCTGCAACAGCTCGTTCTCTTCTTCCAGCACTACGTTCATACGGTCTGTGGCAGGCAGGGTAACGCTCTTGTAACCTACATAGGAAAAGGTCAGTTCGGCATTGGGTGCCACTGTGATGGAAAAATTACCGTCCAGGTCGGTAATCACTCCGTTCGATGGATTGGCTTTTTCGACAACGGTTGCTCCGATAACCGGATAATTGTCTGTCTTTGAAATAACTGTGCCCGATATCTGTCGGTTCTGGGCCTGAACCGCCGCACTTCCCATTATTATAATAAAGAGAAGGCAGGAAAGGATTTTCATAGCTACCTTTTTCATGGCGTTAGTAAATAAAAAATTGATTTTCTGGTTACAAAGTTATCGGATGGGAATATTGCAGGCTGTAAGGGATGTTACATCCTCGGGCATTTTTGTTTCATGTATCATTTGTAGGATGATATGTAACGAGAGTGATGGTCTTGTTCTCTTTTAATATAGAAAAAGCGGGAGGCATCACTGCCTTCCGCTTCTCTACTTTGTTTACGTTGTATGTGTCTATGGCTTATCTTGTTTTCGCATCATACAATTCCTTGAGCCATCATGGCGTTGGCCACTTTCATAAAGCCGGCCACATTGGCACCCTTCACGTAGTTTACATAGCCGTCGGGTTCAGTACCATATTTCACGCAATTTTCGTGGATGTTTTCCATGATGTAGTGCAGCTTCTGGTCCACTTCTTCGGCACTCCAGGACAGGCGTTCGGAATTCTGTGTCATTTCAAGACCTGATACCGATACACCGCCAGCGTTGGCTGCCTTGCCCGGAGCGTAGAGTATCTTCGCTTCCTGGAAGACGCGGATGGCTTCCGGTGTAGAAGGCATATTGGCACCTTCAGATACGGCAATTACACCATTTGCAATCAGTTTGCGGGCGTCGTCGCCATTGATTTCGTTCTGCGTAGCCGAAGGCAGGGCAATGTCGGCTTTCTCTCCCCAGGGGCGGGCACCTTCTACATATTTCACGCCTGGATACTGTTCGGCATATTCACGGATGCGGCCGCGGTAGAGGTTTTTCAGTTCCATGATGTAGTCCAGCTTTTCGCGGTCGATACCTTCGGGGTCGTACACGTATCCGTCCGAGTCGGACATGGTCAGTACCTTGCCACCCAGCTGCAGTACTTTTTCAGCCGTATATTGGGCTACGTTGCCCGAACCGGAAATCAGGACAGACTTGCCTTTCAGGTCCATGCCTTTAGTTTTCAGCATTTCCATCAGGAAGTAGACGTTACCATAGCCGGTTGCTTCGGGACGGATGAGCGAACCACCGAATTCACGGCCTTTACCAGTCAGTACACCGCTGAATTCACGCGTCAGCTTCTTGTACATGCCGAACATGAAGCCCACTTCACGACCGCCTACACCGATATCGCCTGCCGGTACGTCGATGTCCGGACCAATGTGACGCCACAGTTCCAGCATGAAAGCCTGGCAGAAACGCATGACTTCGGCATTCGACTTGCCGCGCGGAGAAAAGTCGGAACCACCTTTGCCGCCACCCATCGGGAGGGTTGTCAGCGAGTTCTTGAAGGTCTGTTCGAAAGCCAGGAACTTCAGAATGCCCAGATTGACGGACGAGTGGAAACGGATGCCACCCTTGTACGGGCCGATGGCATTGTTATGTTGTACACGGTAACCCATGTTGGTTTGTACGTTGCCTTTGTCGTCCACCCAAGTGACGCGGAACTGATAGACGCGGTCGGGGATGCACAGACGTTCAATCAAGTTGGCTTTGTCGAATTCCGGGTGTTTGTTGTACTCTTCTTCGATGGTACCCAATACCTCTTCTACGGCTTGATGATACTCCGGTTCGTTGGGGAACCGTCTTTTCAAATCTTCTAATACCTTAGCTGCATTCATAATCTTTGTTTATTAGTTGTTTTATAGTTGTTTTTTAGTTGCGGTTGCAAATGTAAATATAAAAATGACATAAACAAACAAATTATAAATAAAAAGCGAGATAAAACGTCATATTTGTTGTTTTATCTCGCTTTTAATGGAAATAAGATAATATATTACCGCTTTTTCAGTGACTGGATGACGGGGATGAATACCAAGGCTGCCGAAATGAGTATCATCAGGATGACCGGACCGTCAATCCGTTCGCTGTACACCAGAACATAGTAGCAAAGTAACGCCCAAAGCAGCGTGATGCAGACTATTTGTGATTTGGATAGCGGCTTTTTCATTGTTCAGCTTTCTTTTTGTCGACAATGGCGTCGATAACGGCTACGGCAGTAATGTTCACGATGTCGCGCACGGAGCTTTCGAAGTCGGTGAAGTGGATGGGCTTGTTCAGTCCCATCTGTATCGGGCCGATGAGTTCGGCGTCCGTGTCCATGGCCTGCAGCAGTTTGTAGGCCGAATTGGCCGAACTGAGGTTAGGGAACACCAGTGTATTGACATCCTTCCCGAAGAGACGTGTGAAGGGGTACTTCTTGTCGCGCATCTCGCGGTTCATGGCGAAGTTCATCTGCATTTCGCCATCGATGGCCAGTTCGGGATAGTTCTGTTGCATGTAGTCTACGGCTTCGTGTACCTTGACAGGGCTTCCCTCTGTGTCGGCACCGAAGTTGGAGTAGCTCAGCATGGTTATTACCGGCGTGTGGTTGAAGAAGCGGACAGTGTGTTCCGACAGCTTGGCGATGTCGATCAGCGTGTCCGTATCGGGGTGACGGTTGATGAGCGTGTCGGCCAGGAAGTAGGTACCCTTCTTGGAGTTGAGGATGTGCATGGTGCCGAAATGCTTGTATTCGGGGCGGATACCAATGACTTCCTTGGCTACCTTGATGGTGTTACTGTACTTGGTATAGAGGCCGGTAATGAAAGCATCGGCTTCACCCGTCTCGACCATCATCATGCCGAAGTAGTTGCGTTCGAACATCTTGTCGTTGGCTTCCTCGTAGGTGACACCCTGGCGGGCACGTTTCTGTGCCAGAATGCGTGCATAGCGTTCGCGGCGCGGCGCTTCGTCAGGGTGGCGCAGGTTGACGATTTCGATACCTTCGAGGCTCAGGTCAAGTTCCTTAGCCAGCTTCACGATGGCTTCGTCATTGCCCAGCAGGATGGGATGGCAGATGCCTTCGGCTTTTGCTTCGACGGCAGCTTTCAGCATGTTGGGATGAATGCCTTCGGCAAAGACCACGCGTTGGGGGTTGCGACGGGCGGTGTCGTAGAGCTGGCGGGTGAGCTTGCTTTCGTAGCCCATCAGTTCGCGCAGCTGCAGGCAGTAGGCGTCCCAGTCTTTGATTTCCTTTCGGGCCACACCGCTCTCCATGGCGGCACGGGCTACGGCACACGACACTTCCGTGATGAGACGCGGGTCAACGGGTTTCGGGATGAAGTATTCTGGTCCGAAGGTGAAGTTGTTCACGTGGTAGGCTTCGTTCACGACATCGGGTACGGGCTGTTTGGCCAGGTTGGCGATGGCGTGTACGGCGGCTATTTTCATTTCCTCATTGATGGCACGTGCGTGCGTATCGAGCGCACCGCGGAAGATATAGGGGAAGCCGATGACGTTGTTGATCTGGTTGGGGTAGTCCGAACGGCCGGTAGACATCAGCACGTCGGGGCGGGCGGCCATGGCTTCTTCGTAGGAAATTTCCGGAGTGGGGTTGGCCAGGGCGAAGACAATGGGATGGTCGGCCATCGAGCGTACCATGTCCTGCGTCAGCACGTTGCCTTTGGACAGGCCGAGGAAGACGTCGGCTCCCTTGATGGCTTCGGCCAGTGTGTGTACGTCACGACGGTCGGTGGCGAAGAAGCGTTTCTGTTCGGTCAGGTTTTCGCGGTCGCTGGTGATGACCCCCTTACTGTCCAGCATCAGGATGTTTTCACGGCGGGCGCCGAGCGACACGTACAGCTTGGTGCACGAGATGGCCGATGCGCCGGCACCGTTCACCACGATGCGCACGTCTTCAATCCGCTTGCCGGCCACTTCGAGGGCGTTCAGCAGCCCGGCGCTCGAGATGATGGCCGTTCCGTGCTGGTCGTCGTGCATTACGGGGATGTCTAGTTCCTCCTTCAGCCTACGTTCTATCTCGAAGCATTCGGGAGCCTTGATGTCTTCCAGATTGATGCCTCCGAAGGTAGGAGCGATAGCTTTTACTGCCTGGATGAATTTTTCAGGGTCCTTTTCGTTCACTTCGATGTCGAACACATCAATTCCTGCATAAATCTTGAACAGCAGTCCCTTGCCTTCCATGACCGGCTTGCCGCTCAGGGCACCGATGTCGCCCAGTCCGAGCACAGCGGTACCGTTCGAAATGACGGCCACCAGGTTTCCTTTGGCTGTGTACTTGTAGGCATCTTCCGGATTCTTCTCGATTTCGAGACAAGGTTCGGCTACGCCGGGCGAGTAGGCCAGCGAGAGGTCGGTCTGCGTGGTGTACGGTTTGGTGGGCACCACTTCAATCTTTCCCGGTTTGCCCATCGAGTGATAGAGCAAAGCGGCTTCTTTCGTAATCTTTACCATATCTTCTTAGTTGTTTCGTTGGACGATGTTTGTCAGGCGTTCAGTGCCTGTTCGATGTCGGCGATGATGTCGTCGGCATTCTCGATGCCTACCGAGAAGCGGATGAGGTCGGGGCGTACGCCGGCTTCGATGAGCTGTTCGTCGGTCAGCTGGCGGTGTGTGTGGCTGGCAGGATGGAGCACGCACGTACGGGCATCGGCCACGTGGGTCACGATGGCGGCCAGTTTCAGGTGGTCCATGAACTTGATGGCTACGTCACGTCCGCCCTTCAGACCGAAGGAGATGACGCCGCACGAACCGTTGGGCATGTATTTCTGTGCCAGTGCGTAGTATTTGTTGCTGGGCAGTCCGCAATAGTTGACCCATGCCACGCGGTCGTTCTTTTCGAGGTACTCGGCCACGGCCTGTGCGTTCTTGCAGTGTTGCGGCATGCGCAGGTGCAGAGTTTCCAGTCCCAGGTTCAGCAGG
>ERZ780117.32-NODE-32-length-72156-cov-17.486831_pt1 | contig 72156 bp, 58 predicted proteins | sample MGYA00510985_ERZ780117 | MGnify/ENA primary metagenome ERZ780117 (study PRJEB29588, sample SAMEA2159553) | human gut metagenome | biome: human gut; feature: human-associated habitat; material: faeces | place: Denmark | collected 2008/2010 ...
GGCGGTTTTGGGGCACAACGCTCTGAGACTTTTAGTAGGGTTGCGGAATTGAGGTTATTCATCACTTTCTCAAAACAAAAGAAGAACCTAATATCAGCCCATCATATTTTCAGCCCATCATATAAAAAGATTGTGGGATTTTACATTTATAAAAATACAGACATCATAATTTTAACAAACATAAATGACATGCAGATATTCAAACACCTATTAAATAACACATTTTCTTACACAAAAAGGCAAAAAGTATTTGAGTTCATAAAATATCCGCAAAAACAAGCGGAGGAAATTCTATACGACCCATTATTCCTTTGTTACAAAATGGTTGACGGATATATGACTGACTCAATACTGACAACAAACATAGTATCTTCATGGAATACCTATTCAACCTGTGTTGACACTTGCTCTGCAGGCAATGACGCAAACATCTGAATATCAGCACATTGTCAAATGCTTTGTAAAAGGCGACCTTTTAGCGTGCAAAAGACCTTTATTTCCTTGAAAAAGGAACGTCAGGAATTTACTGCCCCATTTATTTAATGTATAAAATGGAGAACGGCAAGATGTCAATACCTGTATGGACAAGGAACTTTACAGCCACTATGAGGGATAAAGAAGACGGCACTTGGAAATGGAATTAACAATAACGACTTAATGGAATATAACTATGAAACAGGCTGCTATCATGATTTGCGCATGTACGACATGCTTTTTACTTGGCTGCTTCGCCTTTGGATTTTATGTCAAAAACGTGACTTATAAAGGATATGCGAATAGACAAAAATACGAAGAGGCAAGCCTATATAAATTCACCGATGCAAGATGCAAGGATTTTATCATACCGTTTGAAGCATCAAAAGAAAAAGGCTTTGTCCCTTCAAAAGATGTCTACAAATTGCCAAAAGGAGTAATCCCTGACGCAAAAACAGCCGCAAAGGTCGGCACTTACATACTGTCATCAATCTATGGAGATGAAAACGTAAAACAGGAAACTCCATTTATTACACAATTACTATATGACAAGGTGTGGCTATTAACTGGAACTTTGAACAAAGAGGATGAAAGAGGCAGGTTTTACATTTACATCCAGAAATCTGACGGAAGAATACTTGAATTGGGACGGTCGCAATAATCATCCATAAAAACGGACTTCATAACACACGGGTTGTGATTGGGGCACAGACAAAGATTTAGGTTAAGGAAGAGTGAAAAATTTGTTTGCAATGCATTAAGCAAATTAAGTCTTCACTCTTCACTATTCGTTCTTCACTTAACATCGCAGTTCTCAATCATCGACTTGTCTATTCCGCCGGCACTGTCGGGATAGTTCAAGTTCTCGAAAACGAAGTCTTTGAGGCGGTATTTGTCTGAAGTGCCTACATCGAAGAACGTCTTGCAGTTGACGTTTACGTTGCGTATGGTTACGTTGTTGCACTGCGACAGGGGCATGTCCGGGCGGTTTTCCATCTTGTAGAACTGCGTCCAGGGGCGTATTACGAGAAAACTGCCGCACTGTCCGCTTACGTTTTCAACCGTCACATACTCGTAATGCTGGGGCGTGTCGGGACGCATTTTCAGCCAAAGCACGCGGTCGGCATTGGTGAAAGTGCAGTCGCGCATCACTATGTTCCAGTCGTGCAGGCTCTCGCTGCCCAATGTCAGGCAGGCGTGAACAGTGCCGAAGGTGCAGCGTTGCACAACTACGTTGTAGTTAGGGCCGTTGTCCGGGTCTTTATCGGCATACGTTCCCTTGCCGCCTTTCAGCACAACGGCGTCGTCGTTGACGTTCATGTAACAGCCGCTGACAAGTATGTCGTGGCAGTAGTCAATGTCAATCGCATCGCTGCTGGGCGCTTTCACGCCGGTGGTAGGCGCGTAGATGTGGCAGCCGATGTACTTCACGTGGTGGCAGCGGTACAGGTGATTGGTCCAGAAAGGACTGTTGATTAACTTCACATCCTGTACCTGCACGTTCTTGCAGTTTGACATATACACCAGACGCGGCCGCAAAGCCTCAAGGTTAGTGCAGTCTTTGTTGAAGCGCCGCCTTATCCAAAACTCCTCCCAAAAGCGCAGTCCATTGCCGTTGATAGTGCCGTTACCGGTTATCGTGAAGCCGTCAAGGCCGTCGGCGTTAACAAGCGCGGCGAAGTATAGCAGCGTCTGCCCCTCCATCCGCGTCTTTACGAGCGGATAATGCTTTATCGCATCGATGCCCTTCAGCACAGCACCGTCCTGCAAATGCAGATGAGTGCCCTGACGGAAGAACAGCGAACCGCTGAGGAAAATACCCCTCGGCACCACCACTACCCCACCGCCACGGCTGGCTGCGAGGTCGATTACACGCTGTATCGCTTCTGTCTGGAGCAACGTAGAGTCAGCCTCAACGCCATAATCGGTCAGCACATACTTAGTGCCAAGCGTGTCAATGTCGACGCGCGAAGTGTCACAGAACCACTCCGGCACCGCCTCTCCGTTCGGGAACCGGCCATCGTCAGCCATTACAACATTGCCGAACGACAAGGCAAAGGCCAACACACATAACAGAATTTTACCCATATCTCATATCAATCAAAAACCGCATGAAAGGCATTTCAGCGTCCAAATTCATTCAATACGCAACCCATTGAATATCAACATGTTACCAACCATATTTCAAGAGGTGGCCTTTTAGCCTGCAAAAGGCCACCTTTTACACGGAGAAAGACGGTCTTTTACAAGCCCAAAGGCTACCTTTTGCATTGTCTGTCGTGGCAACTGGCGCTACAAGGCGTCACTCCTGCCCTGACTTAGGGGCTGGTGACAGCCTTTTGACCTTCACCACTTCATACACGCCTTCATACGACTTGGCAAAGCCTTCGTCCGCCTTGCCCATGTCAACAACCTCAAGCTCGGCATACACAGGCGTGCCGTTCTTCACTCCCTTGGTCAGTTTGTCGTATTCACGGGCCAGCTCGCCCGACTTGTCGGCTATCCAGTAAGCCTCCGTCTCGCCCTTCGGCGTGAACGAACGCACCTCGTGTGCCATTACAAGCGTGCCTTCCGTAACGAAGCTCCTACGCTTTGCCGGAGTCAGCTTAGTCATAGGCACACTCTCTTTCGCCTGCCGTCCGTTGTCACGGGCATACCTCAACGTCAGCGCATTTCTCCTTACTACAAGACTGTCTTCAGTGAGTTTCTCAACCAAAAGGGTGTCGGTAAACTGCGCGGTAAGGCCGTTTCCGATGCTCTTTCCCGAAAGGATGAGCCGGTTTCCGTCACGCTTCCACGTCTCATACTGCAACGTAGCCATGTTGACCGACAACGCACGGCCGCCATCTTCAAGCCTGAAGCCCTGCGTCATGTGCTCCATCCCCGGCACAGGCTCCACCCATGTGCCCTCGATTCCGGCCTGGCCGTGACACGACTGCACAAAACCGGCAAAGAGCATGACCGCAAACACTCTCGACAAACAAATTCTTTTCGTTTTCATGTAAATAGATTTAATATGATAAAATGTTTCCTTCACGAATGTATGTTCAGCTTTCTCCAAAGCCACGAGGGCATCGCCCGCCATAACGCCACAAGCACACGGTAACGCCAGTCGATTACGCATACATGGCGGTGGGCGTAAATGGCGCGCACTATATGGCGCGCAACGACTGTCTTGTCCATAAGCATCGGGTAATGTCCGCCGCCTGCCAGCAGGTCGGTATCTACAAAACCGGGGCGTATGTCGGTAAACCTTATGTGCAGCCGACGCATGTTTGACAACTGCTCAAGCGCCTGTATATAAGTATTCTGATACACCTTCGATGCGCTGTAAGACGGCGCTACGCCCAGTCCTTTTGTACCGGCGACTGACGATATTACGGCTATGTCGCCGCCGAGATTGGCCGCCATATAATTGAACATTGTACCAACCATTGCGGTAAAGCCCTTTACATTGACATCAACAGTAGCAAGCTCAGGCGCCGGTTCAAGCCCGGCGTTCTGCCAGCCAACGCCCGAACAATACACAAAGAGGCTCACTCCGCCGAGCCTTTTTACAAGTTCCAGCAGACGCTCTCCGGCATCTGCCGCCGTAACGTCAATCCTCATAACCTCAACATTGTCCGGACTTGAAGCCTTAAGCTCCAACAGCCTGTCCTCACGCCGCGCAGCAACGCCGACCGTCCAGCCGTCGGCAAGCAGCAGTCTGCTCACTTCGCGCCCTATGCCCGAAGAAGCCCCGATTACTATTGCACGTTTCATGAGCGCGAAAATAGCAATATTCGGCAATACAGTAAAACTTTGCCCGTTTTTTCAAGCAAAATAAAATAAAATGCTTATCTTTGTGGCTGATTAGCATACCGCATTACCAAGGATTACAACAAAACAACATTTTTATGAAAGACTTTTTCAAATATATGTCAGCCACGGTCGTCGGACTGATTGTATTCACGCTCATCACGGGTGTAATCGGCACCATGTGCATAGTAGGCATGATAGCTTCAGGCAGTTCGGCCAAGGACGTAAGCGACAACACCGTCATGGTAATCAACCTGTCAGGAATGCTCAACGAGCGCTCAGAGAGCACATTCATGGACGAAATCAGCGGCAACACCGTCGGCACGATAGGGCTTGACGACGTACTCTCGGCCATAGACAAGGCCAAGGGCAACGACAAGATAAAGGGCATATACATCGAGGCCGGAATGCTGTCGGCCGACTCTTACGCATCGCTCGCGGCAATACGCAACGCATTGCTTGACTTCAAGAAGAGCGGCAAGTGGGTGGTGGCATACGGCGATGTGTACACACAGGGCGTATATTACGTAGCATCGGCGGCCGACAAGGTATTCCTCAACCCCAGCGGACAGGTTGACTGGCACGGAATAGCATCGCAGCCGATATTCCTCAAGGACGTCATGGCCAAGTTCGGAGTGAAGATGCAGCTTGCAAAGGTAGGCGCTTACAAGAGTGCTCCTGAAATGTTCACCGCCGACAAGATGAGTGATGCCAACCGCGAACAGGTGACCGCATACGTAAACGGCCTGTGGCAGAACGTATGCAAAGGCGTGTCTGAAAGCCGTAAAATCAGCGTAGGGCAGCTCAACGCCTACGCCGACAGCTTCATTACGCTCAGCGACGCAAAGGATTTCGTGAAATACAAGTTCGTGGACAAACTCATCTACACCGACGAAATCAAGGCGGAAATCAACAAGCTCCTGAAAAAAGACGCCGACGACGACATCAACACGGTAAGCCTCGCAGAGATGAAAGTCGTTAAAAGCAAGGAGAAGAAAGGCGAGGAAATCGCCGTTTACTATGCCTACGGCGACATTGTTGACAGTGAAGCCGGCGGACTTATGTCTGATGGGAACAGCATAGTTGGCAAAAAAGTATGTAAAGACCTTGAAGACCTGATGGAAGACGACGACGTGAAAGCCGTTGTCCTGCGCATCAACTCCGGCGGAGGAAGCGCATACGCATCAGAACAGATGTGGCACTACGTGGAGATGCTCAAGAAGAAAAAGCCCGTAGTAGTGTCAATGGGAGGCATGGCCGCATCGGGAGGATACTACATCAGCAGCGGCGCAAACTGGATTGTGGCCGAGCCTACGACGCTTACCGGCAGCATTGGAATATTCGGAATGTTCCCCGACATGAGTGAACTGCTTACGCAGAAGCTCGGAGTGAAGTTCGACGAGGTGAAGACCAACAGGCACAGCGCGTTCGGAACTCCGGCACGTCCGTTCAACGAGGAGGAGATGAACTACCTTAATAAATATATAGACCGCGGCTACAACCTGTTCCGACAGCGCGTAGCGCAGGGTCGCAAGATGAAGGTTGAAGACGTTGAGAAAATAGCCCAAGGGCGCGTATGGCTTGGACAAGACGCATTGAAAATCAAACTTGTCGACGAGCTTGGCGGCCTTGACAAGGCCGTTGCAAAGGCCGCACAGCTGGCAAAGCTCAAGGAATATCACACATCTGCATATCCAGGCAAGGCCGACTGGCTGGACCAGCTGCTCAACAAGACCTCTGGCGGCAGCTACATAAACGCCCAGATGCGCCAAAGCCTCGGCGAATACTACGAGCCGTTCATGCTCCTGAAGAATATCAACAGCCAGTCGGCGATACAGGCACGTGTGCCTTTTATGATGAACATAAAATAAAAGTGATGAACGAAAAGTGAAAAATGAAAAATCCAATACTTAGCTGATTTAAGCTGTTGGATTTTTCGTTTTTCACTCTTCCCTTTTCACTTACCTGCAAAAAGTATGGAAGGCGATTTTATCAAGATAAACGAATGGATGACGCCCCTTAGCTGGCTGTACGGCCTCGGAGTGAAGCTGCGCAACCAGATGTTTGAACTCGGCATATTGAAAAGCCGCAGTTTCGACATTCCCGTCATATCGGTGGGCAACATAACGGTGGGCGGTTCGGGCAAGACTCCACACGTGGAATACTTGATAAGGTTGCTGAAAGACAAGGTGAAGGTGGCAGTACTAAGCCGCGGATACAAGCGCAAGAGCAAAGGATTCGTACTGGCCGGAGCTGATACGAAAATGGAAGACATCGGCGACGAGCCTTTCCAGATGAAGACAAAGTTTCCCGGCATACACGTGGCAGTGGACAAAAACCGCTGCCATGGCATCGACATGCTGACAAGCATGGAAGAAAGTTGCGACACTGACATCATATTGCTTGACGACGCATACCAGCACAGATACGTTAAACCAGGAATAAACATCCTGCTTGTTGACTACCACAGGCTGATAATATACGACAAGCTGCTGCCCGCCGGACGGCTAAGGGAACCACAAAGCGGCAAGGAACGTGCCGACATTGTAATCATTACGAAATGCCCTAAGGACCTGAAACCAATGGAATACAGGGTCATAATAAAGGCAATGGACCTGTTTCCGTACCAGCAGTTGTTCTTCACCACGCTTGAATATGACAACCTCCGCCATATATTCGGCGGCGAAGAAATGCCGTTACGCAGCATTGGCAAGGACACGAACGTGCTGTTGCTGACGGGCATCGCTTCACCGAAACAAATGGTTTACGACCTGAAAGAGCATTCCAAGAACATCACTCCGCTGACATTTCCCGACCATCACCAGTTTACCGGCAAGGACATCGAGCGGATAAACACGGTGTTTGCCGAAATGCCTTCACCCAAAATAATCATCACAACGGAAAAAGACAACGCACGACTGACCGGCAAAGACGGACTGACTGACGAAGTAAGGCAACATATCTACATGCTGCCTGTCAGGATAAGGTTCATGCTCGGACAGGAAGAAGAGTTCAACAATAAAATCATCGGCTATGTACAAAAAAATTCAAAAAACAGCATCCTGGCTAAAACAAAGGATGACAACAAGTCCAAAAACAGCAATAATACTCGGCACCGGACTGGGACAATTAGCTTCAGAAATAACTGACAGTTACGAATTTCCTTACGAAGAAATCCCCAACTTCCCTGTATCAACAGTGGAAGGACACGCCGGAAAACTGATATTCGGCAAGCTCGGAGGAGTTGACATCATGGCAATGGAAGGCCGTTTCCACTACTATGAGGGTTACAAGATGAAGCAAGTGACTTTCCCCATACGCATAATGTACGAACTGGGCATAAAGACTCTCTTCGTGAGCAACGCCTCGGGAGGCATGAACCCAGACTTCAAAATAGGCGACCTGATGATTATCACCGACCACATAAACCTTTTCCCGGAGCATCCTCTGCGTGGAAAGAACCTGCCTACAGGCCCCCGTTTCCCCGACATGCACGAGGCATACGACAAGAAACTGATTGCCGAGGCCGACGCGATAGCCAAGGAAAAGGGCATACGAGTGGTTCACGGGGTGTACGTAGGAGTGCAAGGCCCTACGTTTGAGACGCCTGCCGAATACAAGATGTACCACCGCCTCGGCGGCGACGCCGTAGGAATGAGCACCGTGCCGGAGGTTATAGTAGCCCACCATTGCGGCATAAAGACATTCGGAATAAGCATCATTACCGACCTCGGACTTGAAGACCAGCCCGTGGAAGTAAGCCACGAGGAGGTGCAGATAGCAGCAAACAAGGCGCAACCGCTCATGACCGAGATTATGAGGGAAATGATTAGAAGGGCGAAATAAAATCGAGGAGTAAGGAGAGAAGGAGTAGAGGAGTAAGTAGAAATGTGTTAAGGAATAAGGAGAGGAGGAGAAAAGGAGTAAGGAGAGATGTGTTAAGGAGTAAAGAAAGGAGAAAAGGAGTAAGGAGAAATGTGTTAGAGAGCAAAGAAAGGAGGAAAGGAGTAAGAATAATTGTCAGCCAAAGTACCAAGCAATTCTCCTTACTCCTTTTCTCCTTACTCCTCTACTCCTTCTTTCCTTACTCCTTTATTCCTCCTCTCCTACTCCTTTTACTACAACAATAAAACAATTACCACAATGACCGAAATAGCAAAACTTGGAGAGTTCGGATTAATCAGCCACCTTACCGACGGCCTGAAGCCGAAGAACGAGGCGACGAAATACGGCGTGGGCGACGACTGCGCAGTGCTGCACTACCCTGACACCGAGGTGCTTGTAACTACCGACATGCTCATGGAGGGCGTACACTTCGACCTTACCTATATAGACCTTGAGCACTTGGGCTACAAGTCTGCCATGGTAAACATCAGCGACATATTCGCCATGAACGGCACTCCGCGCCAGCTAACCGTAAGCATTGCGCTAAGCAAACGCTTCACAGTGGAGGACATGGAGCAGTTTTACAGCGGCCTGCGCGCGGCCTGCGACAAGTGGGGAGTTGACATCGTGGGCGGCGACACCACGTCGTCGTACACCGGCATGGCCATCAGCATAACCTGCATCGGAGAATGTCCGAAGGACGGGATTGTGTACCGCAACGGCGCGCGCGACACCGACCTGATATGCGTATCGGGCGACCTCGGCGCGGCATACATGGGCCTGCAACTGCTCGAACGCGAGAAAAGCGTGTACTACCAACAGGTGGACGAGGCACGCAAGAAGAACGACAAGCGCGCATTAGAAGAGCTGGCACACTTCCAGCCCGACTTCGCCGGCAAAGAATACCTGCTGCAACGCCAGCTGCAACCCGAAGCACGGGGCGACATCCTGCAACAGCTGCGCGAGCTGAACATACGCCCCACGGCAATGATTGACATCAGCGACGGACTCAGCAGTGAGCTGATGCACATCTGCAAGCAGAGCGGATGTGGATGCAGGATTTACGAAAAGAACATCCCCATAGACTATCAGACAGCCGTGATGGCCGAAGAAATGAACATGAACGTCACCACCTGCGCCCTTAACGGAGGTGAGGACTACGAACTGCTGTTCACCGTACCCATCGGCGACCACGAGAAAATAGAGCAGCTTGAAGGCGTTAAGCTAATCGGACACATCACGAAGAAAGAGTTTGGACAGATGCTCGTAACACGCGACAACAGCGAGTTCGAACTTAAAGCGCAAGGCTGGAATCCCTTGAAAGACTAACGTTTACAAGCCTTTCAAGCACAAAAGCGCCCCTGCGAAGACGCAAGCTACCGCCCCGGCAGGGGCGTTTCTCATAACCGCCTGACATTGAGCATATTACAAAAGGCCGTGTTTTGCAATGCAAAACACGGCCTTTTGCAAAGTAAAAGATGACCTTTCACATTGCGAAAGAGCACCTTTCAGCGTGCCGGCCGAAACAGAACGGCATTACGCCATCCTGCCGCCATCAGCCGTTTTCCTTCGTAAGATGGTCTTTCAGGTTGATTGCCTCAAGCAGTTTTATCGCGTCCACATACTGCGCTATGCCCTCGGCCACCTTCTTTGCGTCGCGCATGGCAAGCACTACGGTTGACGGACGGTTGACAACATCGCCACCGGCAAACACTCCCTTACGGCTTGTCATTCCGCAAGGCGTATCACGCGTGAGCACATATCCGCTCTCGTCAACGTCGATACCCTTGGTTGTTGACACTATGCGGCTGGCCGGGACAGAGCCTATTGCCATCAAAACCTTGTCCGCCTTCTCCGTGCGCCGCTGGCCGTCGTGCTCTATCACAACTCCGCTAAGTGTCCCGTCCATGTCGAGTATCTCTACAAGGTTTGACTGCCAGTTGAACTTCACGCCCTCTTCCACGGCCTCGTCATACTCTGAACGCAGTGCGCTCATGTCGTCGATTGTCTTGTGGTAGATTATCTCCACCGACCGGGCACCCATGCGTATGGCCGTGCGGGCTGCATCCATTGCCGTATTGCCGCAGCCAAGCACAAACACGCGGTCGCCGTCCTGCACGGGAACGTCCTCCCTCTCGATGCTCCCCTCGTTGTAAAGGCTAACCTTGCGAAGGAAGTAAACAGCCTGGCGCACGCCACGGAGGTTGCGCCCCGGGATGTCGGGCTTGCGAGGCTTCACCGTACCCGTTCCCATGAAGATGGCGTCGAAGCCCTGTTCAAACAGCTGGTCTATGTTCAAGTCAGTGCCAATCGTTGTGTTGCAGTGGAACACTACGCCAAGCTCTTCTATCTTTTTAATCTCCCGGCGCACCACGTCTTTAGGCAATCTGTACTCAGGAATACCGAACATGAGCACGCCGCCCGGCTCCGGCTCCATCTCGAAAATCTCGATATTGAACCCCTGGCGTGCCAAGTCGCCGGCTATTGTAAGTCCTGCCGGGCCGGAACCGATTACCGCCACCTTGCCGCGCGTTTTCGGTTTGAGCTTGTCGCGGATAAGACCCATGTCGCCGTCAAAGTCGGCCACAAACCTTTCCAGCTTGCCTACATGTATCCCCTGCCCCTTCTTTGCGAGCACACAATGCCCCTCGCACTGCTTCTCATGCGGACAGACACGGCCGCAAACGGCAGGCAAGTTGCTCTTGTCGTTGATAATCCTCATCGCATTGCCCAGATTGCCCATCGACAATTCATGTATCCAGTCAGGGATGTCATGGCTTATCGGGCACCCTTTCTGGCATTGCGGAACCTTGCAATGCAGACATCTCTTGGCCTCGTTTATGGCCTCAAGCATGGTATAGCCTTCGTTAACTTCTTGAAAAAGCTGCTTTTGTTCTTCCATATTAAATAATATTTTGATTTGTTTTCGTGGGCAAAGATAGTGCAAGCCGAGCGAAATGCAAAATAAAAGAGAGTGAAACGGACTTTTATTTTCATTTTCAAGGCTCTGACCGTACCGTCAAAAGACTGTGGAACACAGAAAAAATCCAAGCTAAAAACAAAAGAAACCAGCCAACGCCAAACATCATGATAAAGCCTGAAACATAAGGATAATATGATTTTTCCACACTTTTCCTTTGCCGTATATCGTTTTTTTATTACTTTTGCCGCGTAAGAACAAGCATTTATGGCTCATGACATCTGCATTCGACCGAACATTTAAACTAGGCATCTTATTATCAGTAATAGATTGGTTGACGTTCAACATCGTCTTTTTAACAGCCTATTATCTTGATTGGTTTCCGTTGCTCGACTGGGAGCAGCATTTCACCACGTACTTCATAACCGCCAATGTGGCGTACGTCATAGCTTTGCAGGCTATAACGATAAGCCTGCACCACAGGCAGGCCCAGCCTGCAAAAGTGCTAAGCAACACGTCACGCACATCTTTAATCTTCACCATCCTGTACACATCTTTCCTCGGGATGTTCACCCAGACAAACATACCCGACTTCTGGGAATCGTTGTTTTTAGGTACAATGATATTCATAACGACAAGCGTGGAACGGCTTTTCCTGCGGACATACATAATACATCTGAGGAACAGCGGACGTGACACGGTTAAGGCTATCATACTCGGAAGCGGAGAAATGGCGCAAAAGGCGGCCTACATAATGGGCGACAATTGGAACGGATACCATCTTATGGGATACTTCGCACGCCCGGACAGCCAGCAACTGAACATAAGACCCGACGGAACAAAGCTCGAGCGGCTCGGTGACAAAAACGACATCATGAGCTACATCGAGAAAAACCACATCGACGAAATATACATAAGCGAGGTTCCATCGGGCACGACAGGCTTCAAGTCGCTAATGCAGCTTTGCGACAAGGAGATGGTACGAATGTACTATATGCCGTCAACCTTCTACGGTGAGTTCAGGAAAGCCAAGGTAAAAGAGTTCGGCGACATATACGTCCTCTCACAATACAACGAGCCGCTGCTGGATTTACGCAACAGAATGCAGAAACGGATATTCGACCTCATTGTGTCGTTGCTGTTCCTTTGCACCTTGTTCCCGTTCATACTTGCCATCGTCTACATTGTGTCAAAGATTACAATGCCCGGCCCGTTGTTCTTCAAGCAGAAACGAACAGGGTATGACGGGCGCGACTTCTACTGCTACAAATTCCGCAGCATGAAGGTGAACAAGGATTCTGACACTGTGCAGGCTGTAAAGAACGACCCACGAGTAACGAAGTGGGGAGCGTTTATGCGCCATACAAACATCGACGAACTGCCGCAGTTCATCAATGTGCTTAAGGGCGACATGAGCATCGTAGGGCCGCGTCCCCACATGCTGGCACATACCGATTACTACTCTGAACTCATCTCCGACTACATGATACGCCACTACGTGAAGCCAGGCATCACGGGTTGGGCGCAGACCCACGGAGAAAGAGGTGAGACGAAAACGGTTGACGACATGCGCCGGCGCGTTGAGAAAGACATCTGGTACATCGAGCACTGGAGCTTCTGGCTTGACATCCAGATAATAATAAAGACTGTTTCCGACGCCATACACGGCGACGACAAAGCATATTGACTTAAAGTTGACGAGATACGAGTGGACAAGATACAAGGGACGAGTTGACAAGTAAACAAGGAGATTTGCATTTGCTTCAGGCAATAAAAAAGTTGACAAGTAGCAAGGCATATCTCCTTGTTTACTTGTCAACTCGTCCCTTGTATCTTGTCCACTCGTTTCTTGTCTGCTAACTAAATCTCCACAAACTTGGTGTTTGTGATTGTTATTTCAGGATTATCCTTAATTTCCTTTGCCTGCTTCGTATAGTAGAACGTTGAATTGTCGATGGTCACATCGTGTACGCACTCCAAGCCGGGAAGGCCTGTCACCGACACGGCCGTCTTCACGTTGCGGCACGTAACATTAGAAATGTGTATGTCGCTGAATTCCGGAACAAACGGCGCGTCCGCCGGAACTGCGGCCTGTCCGCCGTCCTTGTCTTCCTTAACGCTGTACTTCTTGTCCATGTAAGTACACTCGAACACCACTGCGTCGTCCTTAATGTCGGTCATGTAGATGTCGCTGATGTATATACCTTCGGTCTTTCCGCCACGGCCAATGCCGCTCTTGAAGCGCAGGCCGGTGTCAGTGCCGCTGAAACGGTTGTTGCGCACAACGATGTTCTTCATGCCTCCCGAGTATTCTGAGCCTATGACAAAACCTCCGTGGGCGTGGAACACGGCGTTGTTCTCAATCAGGATGTTCTCGCACGGGCCATACTTAACGCCCGACTCGCCAGCTCCGCCCTTCATGCAGATGCCGTCGTCGCCGGCGTCAATCGTGTTGTTCACAATGAGAACGTTCCTGCAACTGCTTATGTCGAGCGCGTCGCCGTTCTGCGCGTTCCACGGACAGCGGATTGTAACGCCGTCAACAATCACATTAGTGCAGCGCGTGGGGATGAGGTGGAACTTCGGCGAGTTCTGGATTGTCACGCCCTCAACGAGTACGTTCTCACAATCCGTGAGCCTGATGAGGTGCGTGCGCATCTTCTCCTGTTTCTCCGGCGTGTCGGCTATGTTGCCGTAGCCCTTCAGGTTGAACGGGAACCACAGCTTGCCGTCCTCCACCACCGTGCCGCCCATGTTCAGAAACTCCTTCCATTCGGCGTCGCTCACCTTTGAGCGCTTCACCGGCCGCCAGTAAGCACCGTTGCCGTCAATCACCCCACTGCCCGTAATGCTGATGTTCCTGCGCTTGCTCGCGTTAATCATCGGCGTGCACTTGGAGTCTTTCTTGCCGTCCTTTTCTTTCACAAAAAGGCTTTTGTCGGGCGAAGCCATGAGCACTGCATTCTTCTCAAGATGCAGGTCGATGTTGTCTTTCAGCGAAATCAGCCCCGACATCCATATCCCGGCCGGCACAACAAGATGTCCCCCACCCTGCTTTTCAAGCGCGCTTATAGCCTTGCGGAACGCCTCGGTGTTGAGCGTCTGCCCGTCGCCCACACCGCCGAAGTCTTTGATGTTGACCGTATTGTCAGGGATTGACGGAGCCGAAACCACCGGCATCTGCACCGGCAGGTTGCCGTAATAAGTCCCATAGTCTTTCGCACACGCCACGCCCGTTGACAACATGGCGGCAATGAATGATAAGATGATTTTCCTCATGTTTGTTGATTAGTTTGTAAGTTTTACTTAGTTTATTCTGCAAAAATACTGCAACTTTAAGACATTTCCAAGCATTAAACGTTTTTTTAATTGCTGACTGACTGCCGGAAATGAAATAATCACGTTTTCCTTATCGGCATGCCAACCGTCACGATTGACACAATCATTCGTCCACAACAGTCAACCATAATTTTAAAACACGGCCAATTACATTGCAAAAGGCCGTCTTTTACACACCAAAAGGCCATCTTTCACACTGCAAAACACGGTCTTTTACAACACATTGAATGTCAAGCACTTACACAGCACATCCGCAACCATTTTCTTTCAAGACAGGAAAAAATGCAAAAAAACATCGAAAATATTTCAAAAAACCTTTGGCGGTTTAAAATATAATGCGTACCTTTGCACTCGCATTTGAGAAATACCAAATGTTGACGCGCTTGTAGCTCAGTTGGTAGAGCATCTGACTCTTAATCAGAGGGTCCAGGGTTCGAACCCCTGCAGGCGTACAAAGAGACACTTTTTGAAAGTGTCTCTTTTTGTTTTCAATACCGTCACAGTCTGTTTGCGGCAGTTTTATTTCGTGCTGTCATATTTTTATCTTACCTTTGCAAAAAGGCAAAACATCAACAACAAGTTATGGAAGAAATACTAAATATGCACCTGTTCGGCGTCTCCGTGCGCTGGCTCGTCGTGTTCGCCATAAAAGGCGCGGTAATATATCTGTTCGTCCGACTGCTCACGGGGCTTACAAAATACCTCTTCTACCGCTCCATGCACAAGCAGCACAAGGTGGTGCTTGACGAGACCAAGGTAAGCTTCATGCGCCGCATCATCGTCACAACCATATATATAATAGGTATAGCGGCCTTCCTTTCGCTAATTCCCGGCATGGAAAAGGTGAGCAACTCAATACTTGCCAGTGCCGGAATTATGGCCGCCGCAGTAGGTTTGGCTTCGCAGGACGCGCTGTCAAACGTAATCGGCGGACTGTTCATCATCTTCTCCCAGCCGTTCAAACTCGGCGACTTCATCGAGGTAGACAACATCGTAAAGGGCACCGTAATGGAGATTACGCTGCGCCACACCGTGATACGCGACGCCGAAAACCGCATGATACTAATCCCGAACAACAAGATAAACTCAAGCACCATCATCAATTCATCCTACGGTGACACGGCCACATGCGCCTTCGTAGAGGTGGGAGTCTCATACACGGCTGACCTGAACCACGCCATCGACACCATGCGCGACGAGGTAATGAAGCACCCGTTGCTCATCGACCACCGCTCGGAAGACGACAAGAAGAACGGCACGCCGCAGGTAGTCATCCGCGTGACAAACCTCGGCGACTCGGCCATTACCCTGCGCGCATGGGCCTGGGCGTCAAGCTCCGGCAACGCATTCACCATGAAATGCGACCTGCTCAAAGCCGTAAAAGAACGCTTCGACCGTGAAAACATCGAAATTCCATACCCGTACATCAACGTTGTAAAAGCATGATTTTCAGTTGACGGGTAACGAGAGACAAGGCCGACAGGCCGTATATGGCGTATAACAAAATGACAAAACAAATGGCGGAAACACCTGCCGGCACAAGCATAAAGCACGTGACGGACAACAAAAAGCGGTATCTTAAGCTCCTACTGCTGGGCGACGAACAGGAATCCATGATTGACCGGTATCTTGAACGCGGTGACATGTCCGTAATGCTTGACAGCTACGGCCGGGCCATAGCTGTAGCAGTAATGACAGACGAAGGCGGCGGCGTATGCGAACTGAAGAACATAGCCGTAGCTCCAGACTGCCAACGCAAGGGGTACGGAGCAACACTTGTTAAACACCTTTGCAACGGATGCAAGGGCAAATACCACACAATGCTTGTCGGAACAGGCTCAACCGCAGGCACATTGAAATTCTATGAACGTTGCGGTTTCACTTATTCACACACCGTAAAGGACTTTTTCACCGACAATTACGACCACAAGATAATCGAAGACGGCAAAGAACTGAGGGACATGATATACCTTAAGCGCACATTAACAACAACGCCCGATGCCGCAAAATGATGACGGAACTGTAAAAAAACATCATGAGCAATACCGCAAATAACGGAAAGAAGACCGGCATGACATACACAACGGCCTGCTGCGGGTTCGACTGCAAGGAGTGCCCCTTATACGGAACACAAGGCAGCCAAGGCCATGCCATGCGTTGTACAGGCTGCCGCGGCGAGGGCATACGCCACCCTTTCTGCGACGACGGATGCCAAATACGCCGGTGCGTAATGGCCAAGGGCATCGCCACCTGCGCCGAATGCAGCCGCATCAGTTCATGCCCCACTGTGGCAGAACTGTTCAGCCGCTCGCCGAAAGCTAAGGAGCGGTTGCTTCCATAACATCCATACCGAACGTCAGTCAGCCCCTTTCATGTTCAGAGCCTGCATGAAACGCTTTACCACTTCAGGCTTTCCCACGTGTTTCCCCTCGTCTTCGCTCAGCTTGCAGGTGTCGTTATAGAACGTCCATGACTCCGTTATCTTGGCCGCAACAAGCTTTATCACGATGTTCATGGGCTTCACCCCGTCGAAGTCATTTGTGAAGTGGGTGCCTATTCCGAATGAAGGCTGGCAGTAATCGGTGGCATACTGCTGTATGGCTATTGCCTCGTCGGTATCCAGCGCGTTGCTGAATATCACCTGCTTCGTTTTCGGGTCGATGCCCAGCGAGCGGTATTTCTCCACTATGCGCATAAGCTGCCGGCGATTGTCTCCGCTGTCGATGCGCAGTCCCTTGAACAGATTGGCAAAGTCTTCGGAGAAGTTCAGGCTGAAGATGTCCCACCCGAAACTGTCGTAAAGATACGTGCCGAGCGCGCCGCGGAACGTGTTTCGCCATGAATTCATGGCTATATGGTTAGCCATCTGCGGCCCGTACATGCCGCCGATGGCGCAGACAAACTCGTGAGCCATCGTGCCTACGGGCAGCACGTCGTGCTTCATCGCCAGGTAGACATTGCTCGTTCCGACAAAACGCCCCGGCCACTCGCGGCTCTGATAGCAGTCCTTCATGGCGCGCACAACGGTGTCCTCGGCCTTGAACGAGGCGCGGCGGCGCGTGCCGAAGTCGCTGAACACGCATCCGGCGGCCAGCAGCCGTTCGGCCTTATGGTATGTCTTGGCGTAGTAGTCGTCATAGTTGAACAGCCTGTCCTGCCCCGTCATTTCATAATAAAGGTCGGAAATGATGGCGAGCACCTTCACCTCAAGGAAGATGGTTTCGGCCCATCCGCCCTCGAACTCCACGTGAAGGCGGCCCTCGTCGTCCTGCCATGCCTTAGCCCAACGCCTGCTGAAGCGGAAGCCCTTGAGGTAAACGTAAAACCACTCGGGCAGGTAATAGCACTTGCGGCGCATGAAGTCTATCTCGTCACCGGTAATGACGACATCCTCGAGCGCGGCTATCTGCTCTTCAAGCTCACGCGCAAAGCCCGGCGGATAAACCGTGCCGTCCCTGTCGGTGAACGTATATTTTACCTGCGCACGCGGAAAATTGTCTATTACGGCGCAGCACATGGTAAACTTGTAAAGGTCGTCGTCGGTGAAGTGGGTTATGATTTGTCTCATAGTCGGATGTTTTTTTCATAGGCATGCACATGCCTTCAAAAAGCACGTAAGCCATCGCCAAAGGTAACACTTGTTTTTGAATTATGCAAACCTGCAACGCTTTTTGGCTGGCAAAACCTGCCCGGAACGGAAAGTTATCACTACTTTTGCAGAAAATTCATTGCAAAAAGACTGTATAAAATGGCAGCTACAACATTCAGAAAGGCCGTCGAAAGCGACATCGACGGCATAATGACAATCATCAGGCAGGCCGTAAGCCAGATGCTCCGCGAAGGCAAACGCCAGTGGAACGACACCTATCCGCAGCGCAGCCACATTGCCGGCGACATTGCCCGAGGCTGCGGCTACGTGATGTGCAGCGGCGAAGGGCTGGCGGCTTACGGCGCGGTGATGTTCGGCGGAGAGCCTTCATACGGCTGCATCCGCGGACGGTGGTTGTCTGACAGGCCGTATGTGGTGCTGCACAGGCTGGCCGTGGCCGAGGGCATGAAGGGCCGGGGCGTGGGCGCAAGGTTCATGGCCGAGGTGGAAAAGATGGCCGCGGCGAGGGGCGTGCGCAGCTTCAAGGTTGACACCAACCATGACAACACACGCATGAGGAGGCTCCTCGGCAAGCTCGGCTTCACTTACTGCGGCGACATTTCATACGAGCACGGCGACCGCATGGCCTACGAAAAACTGCTGTAAGGCCGCCACTGCGTAACCCATTGGCAGCCAGCCACTTACCCACATGCCGCAAAACGGCGTGCAAAAGACGGCCTTTTGCGTTCCAAAAGGCCGTCTTTTGCATGGTAAAAGGCCGCCTTTCGCAATGCAAAAGGCGGCCTTTGAAAAGAGTGTCTCTAACTATGTACTATTCAAATTGTCCTTAATGTCACTCCCCTTCGGCTGTAGAGCCGCCGTCGTCGGTGGTCTCGTCGTCCTCGCTTTCAACAAGGTCTTTCCACATGTCGCCCGTAAAGTCGGCGCCGAGGTCAGTCCCTGCAATGCCGTCACATACGCCCTTGTAAGCCACCTTGCGGCCGTAGTTGGCGTCGAAGAGGTTGGGCGCGTCGTTGGGTATCCAGTATTCGTGCTCGTCGGCGGCGTCAGACACGCCCCAGATTACGAAGCCTCCGCGCTGCGCCTCGGGCACGTTCTCCTTGTATGACTCGATTATCATCTGGTAAACGTCCGACTGCTTCTGCAAGTCATCGGCCGTAGGAGTAGCCGTGCCAACCTTGACGTCAAGCTCGCTCACGCGTACCAGCTTGCCCGTGGCGGCCATAGTCTGGAACATCCGGTCTACCTGCTCGCGTGTAAGGTTGTTCATGTCAACGTGCATCTGCGTAGCTATGCCGTCCACCTGCGTGGTGCTGTTCTGGTCGATATAGTTGACAAACTCGATGAGTTTGGCAAGTTTCGACGGGTTTGTCTCCAAGTTGTAGTCGTTTACGTACAGCTTCATGTCGGCCGGTGCGTACTGGCGCGCCAGCTCGAACGCCTTTACGGCGTAGTCCATGCCGAGATAGTAGCCCCAGTAGAAGTGGCCGCTGCCCCAGTTAAGGTTCAGGCCTTCGGTAGTCGTCTCCGTAGGCTCGGCGTCATAATGGGTGGTGCCGTTGTCATCATCCCATGAACCACCGAAGCGTCCGTCTTTTCCACGGTAGTGACCGTCGTCGGTAATAGGCTCGTTGATTACGTCCCAGCCTACGAAACGCTGGTCGCCGCTGACATGCTGGAGCATTCCGCCTATCCAGCTCTCCATGGCTCCGAGCAACGCCGCACGCTTCTCTTCGGGCGTCTTGAGCTCGTAGGTGATAGTGGTAGCGCGCGTTGCGCGGTTGGCCTGTACGCTTGCGCCTTCCTCTTTGCGTGTGCCGAACTCTATGTTGTCGATGTAATAAGTTGTGGCTACCTTTCCGAAGTTGAAACAGAGCTGCTGTGCATCGTCCTTGGTGCAGGTAAACTCTTGCTCGAAAGTAACCCAGTCAGTGCCTATGTTGTCAAACGTGTGGTATATTTCGCCGTTGCCATAGCTTAGGTTCTGCCATGCAAACTGGATAGAACCGCCGGGCGCCGCCGCGCGGATTTGGAAGCGGAGGACGTATGTCTTGCCGTTTTCCAACGGCTCGGTAAGGTTATAAACGAATTGCGCCGAATATTCGCTGCCGGCCGCAGGGTTGTAAAGCTTAGCCGCATACGAGCCGTCAACGCCCTCGCCCGCCACTACTTCACGGGTGGACTCGCCGCCCCATCCGTTCCAAGGGTCAAGCTGCCCTGTCTCAAAGTCGCCATTCTGGAGCATTGTAATAATGTCTCCGTCAGTCTCTACTATCATCTTCGGAGCTATCAACGACAAGAGGTATGTCTGCTGCTGCTGCGTATGCCAAATGAAGTTGTGGCCGAATATCTGCACGTCCTCCGGTGCCTTGGCAAGGAAAGCATCGAGCTTTGTCGTGTTGAGCGCGCCGCTGCTCGTCACCATTGCGTCCATCTTCATGGCGTTACCGGTAACATACTGCTGGAAGTTGTTGTCGCACAGCGCCGCATAGTCAGGGTCGTCCTCGTCGAGATACTTGTCCGCCGAAAGGCCGACGCCGATAGGCGTGCCGGGCATATACTCGGCCATGTAGTTCTTTATGTAGTCGTAATGGTCGATTTGCTCCTGCAATTGCAGCGGAATATCGTCCGTAGTCACGGGGTTGTGGCCGTCGGGCGTATGCCAGTCCATCTTCTCGTCGTAACAGCCGACAAGCAGAAGCGAGCCTGCCAGCATGGGGAATATTATGTTATTCAGTTTCATGATGTTTTCTGTTTATTGTTTGTAAGTTGACAGGTTTTAAGTGACGGGCAGGCCGGCAAGTGTTACTTGCGCCCGGCCTGCTTGTCACTTGTTAGCCGGAATGCGTCTATTACTCTGCCGTCTCCTCCTCGTCGGGGAAGTCGGATATCACCTCGCTCTTGCACGGTACTACGCGCCAGTTGTCTATGTAGATTTCCTGCTTGCAGATGGTAGACTTTACCTCGAGACCGTCAAGCGTGAAGTCGGTGTTGACAAAGCCCATGCCGAAGTTTGAATATGTAGCGGCATTACGGTCTGCCACAACTTCTGCAAACGTAGGAGCGTCGCCGTCAGCCACCTCTGCCGCATACTTGCCAAACTCGCTGAACGGTATCGTTACCGTCATCCACTTACCTTCGGTAGAGAACGGAACGGCCTTGCCGTCAACTATCCACGGGCAATAGAATGCGCACTGCTTGCTGTCTGCATCGTCGTCAGAGCCTATGCCGCCGAAGTTAAAGTTGTTCATCAGGCAAAGCTGTATGTGGCCGGTACCTACCCAAGAGTCAGGCACGTATATGTCGAACTGGAACGCTACGTCGGTAAGCAGAGTTGTGTCTGAAATAAACTCGTACATGCGGCTCCAGTCGTCCATTCCCGTAGCGTCGTCCTTGCCTGCCGTCCAGCATTCTGTGGCACGCGCCTTGCCTGCAGCTATGCCTCCGGCCTGCAAGAGGCGGTCGGGGATAATTTTGAGCACCTTGCCGCGGCCTGTGCCAAGCGGGTCGTCAACGAGGTCAGTAGCATCAATCATGCTGCCGGTCTCGCTCCAATTCCATGCACCTTGTGTGCCTGTACCGTCAAAGTCGAGCACCATGCAAGTGCGGTTGTTAAAATACTCGGCTGACTTCGCCGTGCCGTTGGCACACGTTACGGTGAAAGCACCGTAGCCGCTGACACCACTCGGCATCACGAACGAAAACCATTCGCCCTCTTCATCCTCGGGAGCATTGGTGATGTCGGTCACCTGCGTGCCGTCAGGCAGCGTCACAATGGTAGTTTCCTGAAGGTTCTCGCCGTAGACGGTGACGGTCTCTCCGGGTTGAGGCAGCGTGTTGTCAACGCTCGTAATGACAGGAGAAGCCGCGCGGATGTCGAACTCATAGACATACTCCGTGCCGCTCTTGACGAAGCGGATAGTGTTACGCGCCTCCGGGTCGGCGTCAGTCACAGGTGTATCGGTGCTTACTGACACAATCATGTTGGTGTTGGTGACATACGCCGTGTTGAAGTATGTCTCGTAACCGTTGATGTACAACTCTTTCAGTCCCTTGAAACCGGAACCTTCAATACGTATTGTCTGGCCGAGACGGACAAAGTCCACGGGGCGGTCGGTCACCGTTGCGTCGGCGTCTTCAAGGTAAATCTGCGTCACGGTAATGGCCGAGCTGCCTGAAGCCTCATCGTCATCGTCGCACGATGTGAAGCCGACAGCAACCACCGCGAGGCACAACATCCAAATATATCTTAATGTTTTCATGATGAATTTGTCGTTTTATGTTATTTATCCATCGGTTTTGGGGTTATAAGGTTTTACGGTTATATGGGCATTGCAACGTTTATTGAGCATACCGCACGACCGTAAAACCCACAAACCTTATGACCTCATTTAATTAATTAAACAGTTCTTCTTCTGACACTTCACGCTCGCCAAACTCGTAAGGCACGGTCTGAAGCTTGCCGTTACCGTCGGTCTGGAGATAGTGGTTGCGGTTCTGGTCTGCGTCAGAGTAAGGCAGGCGCAGGCTTCTTTCTGTGGCAACACCCACACCGGGACCGGGATTGGTCCAGTCTTCGTCAAGCTTGTACTCATGAGTTTCAGAATCGTAATAAGACGCGTTGCGGTTTTGGTTGTTGAGATAGTTGATGACTTCCTGCTGCTTGTAGTACGAGCGGCGGAGCAAGTCGTACCAATACTGTCCCTCGAAAGCCAACTCTACGCGGCGCTCATGGCGCAAGTCTTCGTATGTTATTGAGCTCTTTGTGGCAAGACCGGCACGTGAACGCAACTTGTTGAAGTAGTAAAGCGCGGTCTGGTCGCTCGTTGACTGGTCGTTGCCAAGTATCGCCTCGGCCAGGTTGAGGTAAACTTCTGCCAGACGGAGCATGTGCGTATTGATACCGCTCGACTGCTTGTAGCTTACGCCGTTGTCGTCTATTGTACCGACTACATACTTCCTTATGTTGGCACCTTGGCTTCCTGCATCTTCCGTTATACCATAAACATAACCACCGCCACGGGTGTTAAGCTCGGGATATTCCTCTCCATACCAAGCCACAGACTCGTGCTTGCGCTTGTCGTTGGCCTCATATTCCTGGAACAAGTCCCAAGAGCAGTAAGTAGCTCCGCCCCAGTTTGTACCGTCGCAGACCATAGTTGACCATCCGAAATACGACGTAATGGTCTGGTTGCAACCCCAACCGATAGCGTCGGTAGAGCCTTGGTTCCACTGAAGCTGGAACATGTCTTCCTTGCAGTTGTTATTTTCAATCTTGAACAAGTCGCCGTACTCATCCATCAAGTCAAAGCTTGACTCTTCCACTACTTTGAGAGCCGCCTTCTTGGCAAGGTCGAGATAATAGGTGTTACGCGTTCCGCGGTTGAAGTCGGTAGCGGCGTTCGTGCCGTCATACTGCCCGTCTGTGGTAAGTCCCGCCATTGAGAGATATACGCGTGAGAGCATTCCGTAAGCACTGTACTTGTTCACACGGCCTGCGGCAGGCGACGTTTCAGGCAGGTTGGCAGCCGAGTATTCAAGGTCGCGGATGGCGAACTCCATAACGTCAACCTGCGGATTGGCCGGCACAACGTAGTTGTTAACCAAGTCGCTTGTGTTCTCATAGATAATGGCGTCGCCCCACAGCGAAGCGATATACCAGTAAGCCACACCGCGCATGAAGCGAGCCTCGGCCATGCCGCGCGTCTTCGCCTCTTCGCTTACATTAGATGTAGAGCGGGTTTTGATGTTGTTCAGCGCGTTGCTTGCCTGCGCAACGACAGAGTAAAGCGCTCCCCAAGCATCTTGCAGACCAGGACTTAGCGATGTCTCGTTGAAGTTGGTATAGGGATAGATGTAGTCAGAGTATTGCGCCGTTATGTTGTTGGCCCTTCCGTCGCCCATGCCGTAATAGCCTTTGTCGTTAAAGCTATTCCACACATAGTTGTAAAGCGGATACATTGCCTGGTCGATGGCCTCGTCGCTGTTGAAGAAGGTCTCGGCATTGGGGCTGGTAGTATTCTCCTGGTCGAGGAAATCTTCGGCGCATGAAGTAGTCAACAATCCGACAGCCAGGAGCGAACCGAATAAATATATCTTGGTTTTCATTGTTTTCTAAATATATGATGTTATCTTGATTTTTCCTTTGTCACGCTGCATTAGAACGAGATGTTGAGACCAAACGTATAGATACGCGGTGACGGGTAGCGGCCATAGTCAACGCCGGTCATGAGCGCATCGCCATACATTGCACCGACCTCGGGGTCATAACCGCTGTAATTGGTCCACGTATAAACGTTTTGCAAGTTCATGTACACCTTGACATTCTGCAACTTCAGCTTCGTAACGAGAGACTTCGGGAGCGTATAGCTCAACGATATGTTCTGCAAACGGATATACGAGCCGTCTTCCACGTAGCGGTCGCTGACGCGGTTGTTGGCGTTGGTAGTAGACGCGCTGAGACGCGGCAGGCGCGAGTTAGGATTGGTAACATACAGGTTACGGAAGTCATCGTCAGGCAGATTGGGGTCGATAACACCAAGTTTGGCATATCCTGCACATTCCTTCAACAGGTTGCTGTTCACGCGGACATCAGACAGTTCGCGGCCTGTCAGGTTGAGAATGTCGTTGCCGTAGCTGCCGTTGAAGAAGATAGAGAGGTCAAATCCCTTCCAAGAGAAGGTGTTGCCGATACCGTAAGTGAAGTCGGGCTGCGGGTCGCCGATGAACGTGCAGTCCTGGTTGTTGATTACACCGTCGCCGTTTACGTCGGCAAAGATGTAGTCGCCAATCCATGTTCCGCTCTCACTGATGGTGCTGCCTTCGGGTATCGCCACAGGCTTAACCACTCCATTGGCATCCTTATAATAAAAGTCTTCAGCCTTGTCGAAGCGCCCGACAACCTTATATCCGTACAGCTGGCCTACGGGCTTGCCCTCTACGGTGCGCGTGACGGTGAGGACATCGGAGCCGATTTGGAACGTCTTGTCGATTGACGCGCTCTCCGTGTCGAGGCTGATTACCTTGTTACGGTTGAGCGAGAACGTGAAGCTTGAACGCCACTGGAAGCCGCCCTTGTCGATGTTGACCGTGTTCAACGTCATCTCGACGCCCTGGTTGCTCATCGAACCGACGTTGCCCCAAGGATTGGAGGCGGCGCCCTGTCCGTAAGAACCTATGTAGGCCGGCAACGGCAACTGCAAGAGCAAGTCGTCGGTCTTCTTGTAATACCAGTCGAATATGAACTCGATGCGGTTGCGGAAGAGGCTAAGGTCGAAGCCTACGTTCCACGACGTGGTGGTCTCCCACTTCAAGTCAGGGTTGGGAGTATTGCCGTTGAGCACGCCGGTGCCCCATGGTGTACTCTTGGATGAGAGCATAGCCATGTAAGCCCAGTCTGAAACGTTCTGGTTACCGGTAGAACCCCAGCCGAGACGGAGCTTCAAGTTGCTGATAACGTTGCTTGTCTTAGCCATAAACTTCTCGTTTGACACGCGCCAAGCGAGTGCCGCCGACGGGAACCAACCCCAGCGGTTGCCCTTGGCAAAGCGCGAGCTACCGTCGCGGCGGAGCGTAGCCGTAACGAGATAGCGGTCGTCATAAGAATAGAACGCGCGCCCGAAGTAAGAGAAGATGGAGTTGTCGTTCTGCGTACCGTTACCCGTCGAGGCTGTAATGTCGCCCGCCGAAGGGTCGTGGGTGCTGTTGGTGAGGAAGCCGGTAGCCGTGCTTACCTGGTTTTCCCAGTGCGACTGGCTCATTTCCTGACCTACCATTACATTGACAGCGTGCTTCTCCGCAAATGTGTTTTGGTATGTCAGGATGTTGCGCCATGACCAATATTTCGTATCGGTCTTTGTCCAACGGCCCGTGCGGGTATTGTTTTCCAGCTTGCCGAAGGTATAGTCCGGCTCGTAGTAATAAAATTTGTTAAGGTTGTAGTCGGCCGAAAGTTCGGTCTTGAACGTAAGACCTTTATATAATGTAGCCTCAAGACTGCCGTTTATTCGGAAGTTCATCTTCTTATTGTAGTTCTCGCGCATCTCGGCAAGAGCCACGGCGTTGACAGGCATGTAGACATCATCCGGGCCGTCGAAAGAGCCGTCGGCGCTCCTTACCGCAACCGAAGGCTGCTGCTGCAAGGCGTTCATGATGATGTTGTTGTCGGCTCCTACTTCCTGCTTGGAGTCGGTGAGAGAGAAGCTAAGGCTGGCCTTGAGCCACTTCTTCACCTGCGCGTCGGTGTTGCCGCGCAGCGTAAGACGCTTGAAGCCGGAGCCGATGGCGATACCGTCCTGGTTAAGATAACCAGCGCTAATAGAATAGGTGGCACGGTCAGAGCCGCCGGTTACTGAGATGTTGTGGCTCGTCATGAGCGCGCTGCGGAACAAAGCGTCCTGCCAGTCGGTACCGTAGCCGAGAGCTGAAGGATTTACAAAGGCGTCGCTCGCCTCCAAGATGTCCTCTGCCGAACGTGCATTGTGGTGAATGGCATACTCGCGCAAGTTCATCATGTCAAGTTTCTTGGCCATCTCCTGCCAGCCCACGTAGCCGTCGTATGTAATGGTAGCCTCGCCGGCCTTACCCCTGCGCGTGGTAATCATGATGACACCGTTGGCCGCGCGCGCACCATATATGGCGGTGGCGGAAGCATCCTTGAGCACGTCCATCGACACGATGTCGCTCGGATTGATGCTTGCCAAGGGGTTGTTACTTGACAGGGGATCGTTCGTATCAGTGCTCTGCGGCTCTACGACAACGCCGTCGATGACGAAAATCGGCTGGTTGGTAGAGTTCAGCGAGCTGATACCGCGTATGCGGATACTGGTGTTCGCACCCGGCGTACCGGAGTTTGCCTGTATCTGCACACCTGCGGCGCGACCCTGAAGCACCTGATCAATGCTGGTGGGGACGGCCTTCTCAATCTGCTCCGAATTGACAGAGACAACCGAACCGGTGACGTCAGAGCGCTTCATCTGGCCGTAACCTACGACTACGACCTCGCTCAACGCCTGCGCGTCAGATACCATGGTAACGTCAACCTGCGTCCTGTTACCAACGTTCACCTCTTTATTCTGGTATCCCAAATAAGTAAACGTAAGAGTGGCGTTTGGCTGCACCTTAATAGAATAGTTACCGTCAATGTCAGTAACGGCAACGGCCTTGGTGCCCTTTTCTCTTACAGTCGCTCCGATGATAGGCCCCTGGTCGTCAGTGACCTGCCCCTTTACGGTTATTGCCGACCCCTGCGCCATCGCCACCAACGGGAAGACGCTCATGAGTATAAGCAAACCGAGGGTTTTGCAAACTTTAATAGAGTGTTTCATGTTTTGGTTGTTTAATGTTATTTAAGGTAAAAAATATTCACGGCAACAAAATTATGTTATTTAATCTTTTTATTAATTGCTATTTGTTTCATGCACGTTTCAAAACGTCTCAAACGCCAGAAATACGCATTTTAATCGCAATATTTTGACCGTATCTGCATTTGCTGATACAAAATGAAACGCCTTATGGACATTATCGGACAAGAAACAATATTGCGGGCAAATGAAACACTTATGACAGCTGCAGGCCGAAAATATGAGGCTTCATAATGGCTGCACATTTGTACGGCGGATTGCAAATCCGCCGATACGGTTTAGTTGACATTGTTACGGAAAATGTACGACGCTGACAACACCACACGCGGATTGCAAATCATCACGGACACAGAGGATATACTCATACCCAACTCACGTTAAATATTTCGCACTTAAACTGCGGATGAACCCTACATTAACGCTCCCTGAATACCCGTGGCGAGAAAGAAACATACTTCCGGTCTGAAAAAACACGTTTTTCAGCGTCAAACGTAACGCATTGGCAGACAGAGCATTACGCCAACCAATGCAACAAAATGAAACATACGGCAAGACAAAAGGTCACCTTTTGCAGGCCGAAAGGCCACCTTTCAGCCTCTAAAAGACCGTCAACGGCAAGCTTTTCAACGGCCTTCAGGCGTTCACAAGCACATCTTTTTGCAAACCATACATGACAAAATCACACCTTATATAATAATAAAGGCAAATGAGACGGCAAAATTCCGCCTTGCGGAAAACGTAGTTTGAAAATTTCAAATGTCCTGATTTTTTACTCCGGAAGCGGCAGCGACTTTTGAAAATAAGTTAAAAATAAAGACAAAAGGCTTGCCGCACACGTGCATGTCAGAATTTTTTATTACCTTTGCAGCCGCAAAGACGGGCAAGTCTTGTACGGCCAGCTCCCTTCGAATCCTCCAGGGCGGGAACGCAGCAAAGGTAGTTGGTTGTAGCGGCGCGATGCAAGTAGCTTGCCCACCCCGCCTCTTTAGCTCAGTTGGCCAGAGCACGTGATTTGTAATCTCGGGGTCGTTGGTTCGAATCCGACAAGAGGCTCTCAACACAATTCATCATATTTCACGCGTGGGGACATGGCAAGTGTTTCCATTTTTTTGTGCCCGTCCGCAGGCATGTAACCCACTCCTTTTCCTGTTTAGACCAACTTAGACCAAAATCCAGCAAGCTGTTTGTGCCCTAATTCATAATTTTGCAGCAAATGTACGCTGCAAGATGAAGGAATGAAAGAGGACTACACAAAAAACACCGGCAAATGTTTGAACATTGGAATAAAATGCCTAACTTTACCCAATAATACTTATCTACATGAAAAAGAGTTTGGTTTTATTGATGCTTTGCTTTTTACCGGCAATACAATTCGGACAAGACAAAGGCACAATATCAACAGAGGGAACGGTCAAAGGCGAACTAATTTACGACATTGTAGAGCAACAGCCTGAGTTTCCGGGCGGCTACGGAGCCTTGACACAATGGATAGATGACAACCTGAAATATCCCGTAGAAGCCGCCATGGACGGCATAGAAGGGCGCGTCATAGTGCAGTTCATAATCCGCCCGACCGGCAAAATCGTTGATGCAAAAGTCGTCCGCGGCATTGTCCCGTCATTAGACAAGGAAGCGTTGCGCCTGATTAACATCATGCCCAACTGGATTCCGGGACGACAAAAAGGCAAGGCTGTAAACGTGAGATACACAACTTGGATTACATTCAAGCTGTAACAGGCCGGCAAGCGTAAAAGTTCCACACGGCAAAAAGAGGAGCAACCGGCAACCGATGGACTTGTTCTCAAAAGAAAAACGCAGCAAGATAATGGCCGCGATACACTCGAAGGACACGCGGCCGGAGCTTATCGTGCGCCGGTTTCTGTTCGCCTGCGGCTTCAGGTACAGGCTGAACAGTCCGCGGCTGCCCGGCCATCCCGACCTCGTATTGCGCAAATACCGCACCTGCATCTTCATAAACGGCTGCTTCTGGCACGGCCACGACTGCCCCACCTTCCACCTTCCGAAAACCAACACCGCATTCTGGCAGGCAAAAATAGAGCGCAACCGCACACGCGACAAGGAGGAGCAACGCGCCCTCGCACGCATGGGCTGGCACTGCATAACCGTGTGGGAATGCCAGCTCAAGCCGAAAGTACGCCAGCAGACGCTACAATCGCTCGCCTACACGCTGAACAAAATATATCTTGAAGACCACACCATAAAGTACAAACTGCCCGAAGACGAGGAATGGGGAATGGCGGCGGAAGAAGCAATTGAAGGTGAGAAGGTGGAAAAGTGAGAAGGTGAGAACATCGCATAAATGTTTTGTCGTGCTTTCTCACCTTCTCACTTTTCCACCTTCTCACCTTCACTCAAGGTCTACCACCGTTATTCCGGCTCCGCCGAACTGCACGTGTTCGTCGCGGAACGACACGACATTGGGCACTGTGGCGAGGTATTGGCGGATGAGCTGGCGCAGTATTCCCGAGCCGGTTCCGTGCAGGATGCGCACGCGGCTCATGCCAACGAGGATGGCATCGTCGATGAAATAAGTGACGGCGGTTATGGCCTCGTCGCCCAGCATGCCGCGCACGTCGAGGTCTTGCTTGAAGTTCAGCTTGCGGTTGTCTATCGTTTCGCGCGTCTCACGGCTGACGTTGACATACGCCTTCGGCTCCTCCTGCTTTGGCTTCTCCGCCCTTTCGAGCCTGTCGGAACGCATCTTTGTGCGCATGTCGCCGAAGATTACCGTCGCCATCTTGCCGTCAATGCTCTCTATCTTGCCAACGGTGGTAAGCCCCTTTATGCGCACCGTGTCGCCGGGAGACAGTGAAGCATTGGCCTGACCGGCTGTATTTTCATTGTTAATTGTTAACTTTTCATTGCTAATTTTTAGTTTCTCACTCTCCCGGTCTTTCTTTCTCTTCTCGCGACGGGCCTTCCGCTCCTGTATCTGCCGCATCTTCCGGGCTATCATCTCGTCGTTGGCGGCAGCGTCGATGTCCTTCATACCGGCCTTAAACGCTTCAAGTTCTTCGCGTATTTTCTTGGTTTCCGCCTTCTCGGCCTGGCTCTCGCGTATCTCCTTTATAGTCTTTTCGATTATTCGGTTACTGCCAGCCAGCAGTTCTTCGGCCTGCTGTTTGGCCTTCGCCAATATCTCGCGGCGGCTCTGTTCAAGCTCTTTCACCTCGTTCTCGTAACGCGCTATGGTCTGTTCGAGGCTCTTTTCGCGCTGGTGAACGGCCTGACGCTTGTTCTCCCAGTAGCGTTTGTCGCGCACGATGTCCTGCAAGTACTTGTCGCTTTGTATGTAGTCGCTGCCCACAATGTCGCTTGCATCCTTGATTACGGACTCCGGCAAGCCTATTTTGCGTGCTATCTCGATGGCGAAAGAGCTGCCGGGATTGCCGATGGAGAGCTGGAACAGGGGCTGCATCTGCTGACGGTCGTACAGCATTGCGCCGTTCACCACGCCGTCGTGTGTGTCGGCAAAGTGCTTCAGGTTCTGATAGTGGGTGGTTATTATGCCGTAAGCGCCTTTGGCGCAAAACTGCTTCAGCACGGCTTCGGCTATCGCGCCGCCTATCTGCGGCTCAGTGCCGGTGCCGAACTCGTCGACCAGCAACAGCGTGGAGTCGTCGGCATGACGCATCATCTGCTTCATGTTCATCAAGTGGCTGGAGTACGTGCTGAGGTCGTTCTCTATGCTCTGCTCGTCGCCGATGTCAATGAAGATATTGCGGAACACGCCCGTGCGCGAGCGTTCGCCAATGGGAACGGACAGTCCGCACTGAAGCATGTACTGCAAAAGGCCGGCCGTTTTCAGGCACACCGACTTTCCGCCGGCGTTAGGGCCTGAAATTATCAGTATGCGCTTCTGCTGCGTCAGCATGATGTCGAGCGGCACAACGGCCTTGCCCTGCTTCTCAAGCGAAAGGGCGAGCAAAGGGTGCGACGCCCTAATCCAGTCGATGTGGGGATACGGCTCGACGTCTGGCTCAATGCCCTTGATGAGCCGCGCCAGCTCGGCCTTGGCGCGGATAAGGTCGATTTTGGCAAGAAACTTATACGAGTCGAGTATAGGCGCGACGTAGGGACGCACCAACTTGGCGAACTCTGTGAGTATGCGTATGATTTCGCGGCGCTCCTCCGACTCAAGCTCGCGTATGCGGTTGTTGGCCTCAACAACCTCGGCAGGCTCAACGAAGACAGTCTTTCCCGAGGCAGACTCGTCGTGCACGATGCCGCGGATGCGGCGTTTCAGTCCCGGACTGACGGGTATCACAAGGCGGCCGTCGCGCATGGCAGGGGCAACGTCCTTGTCAACAAGCCCCTCGCTCTGCGCCGAACGCAGTATGCCGTAAAGTGTCTTGGATATTGAACCCTCGGTACGCGCCAGCTCGCGGCGTATGTCCGCCAGCGCAGGCGACGCCGTGTCCTTTATGCGTCCGAACCTGTCGAGTATCTGGTCGATGCGCTGGACGAGCTGCGGAAAAGTCTGTACACCGTCCGTCAGGCGGTGGAGCGCAGGGTAAGGATGGTTCACTTCGCCGTCATCGGTTGCTTCGCCGCGGTTAAGATAGGCAACAATGGCGCAGATGGTGTCTAACGAACGGCGCAGGTCAAACAGCTCCGCCTCATCAAGATGTGTGCCCTCAAGGCGCAGACGCGCCACCGCCTGCCTTACGTCGAAGAAATAGCTTAACGGAAAATCGTCGGCCTCTTCCTGCAAACGGCGGAACTCACGCACCTGCGCCAGCCACTCGTTGATAGTGGCCGGGTCGTCAGAAAAGGCCATGGCGTCAACCATATCCTTGCCCAATGTACTAAGGCAACGCCCGCGCAGCAGCGCCCTCACCTCGTCGAAGCCGAGCTTGCTCTCAAAAGTTTTTGGATAAATCATGCTGCAAAATTACTCATTTTGCACGTCACGGCAAAACTCCAAGGCAGCCAATTGCATATTACGGCGTTGCAGGGCTAAAGCCTACAAAACACCAAAGGCCACCTTTTGCACGCTAAAAGGTCATGTTTTGCCTTCTAAAAGGCCACCTTTCGCCTTGTAAAACACGGCCTTTCATAACACACTGGAAATCAAACCGTTACGACGACAACCACAAAACATCGTAAAAACAGCAGGCAGCCGGACTGCAGACAACCAACAATTTTATCACCGCCGGGAACATAATCAGTGCAAAAATATCGCGAAAAATTTGGCGGAATGAAAAAATCTGACTACCTTTGCACTCGCTTTTGAACACAAAGCTTGTCTTCCCGACAAAAGGAGAGATGGTAGAGTGGTCGATTACAACGGTCTTGAAAACCGTCGTGCTGAGAGGCACCGGGGGTTCGAATCCCTCTCTCTCCGCTCAAACAGCAAAAGTCCTTAAGTGCAACACTTAAGGACTTTTGCTTTATCTGCACTTCCCTTCAACTTCCGTCCTGAAAGGGAAACTGACAACGTGAGCACGTTATAAGGTAATGCCTCATAAATATGAGGATTTACTTTGGGTCGGGGCATAATAATTTAACGTGAGTTCGATATAAGGTAATGACTCGTAAATATTAGAATTATCCTCTGTAGGGACATAATTCATTATGTCCGAACGCCGCGAAGAGGCGTATAAATAAGGCGGAACATAATAAATACGTTCTTTCTGAACGTTCGGGCATAATAAATTATGCCCCTACAAAAAGTGTATGTTCATACCAAACCCACGTAAATATATGTGAGTTCGGTATAAGGGAATGTGGTTATTATCCTACTTCAAGCGGTCAGTTGGTAACTGTCATTCCGCGCTCCGACGCGGAATCCAGTACGAAAAGCATAAGAAAAATCCGGCTGTCATCACTGGATTCCGCGTCGGAGCGCGGAATGACAGTTACCAACCGACTATTTGAAATACAAAACCATATAAATTATTTAATTTCAAAGAAGGATTATTCTTATATCGAACTCACGTTAATTTATGTCCATAAAAGTGTATATGTTTATACCGAGTGTATATGTTTATGCCGAACCCACGTTGACAATAAAAAGCCATGGCATCACCGGCTCTCCATCCTCACAACTTCCGAACAAAGCCCGGCAATCTTCTCACGATGCGTTATCAGAACCACCGTCTTGCCCTTCACCTCCGCCGACAGCCGCTCCAAGAGTTCCCGTTCGGTTTGACTGTCAAGAGCAGAACTCGGCTCATCCAGAAGCAAAACATTTCCCGGACGGAGCAGTCCGCGCGCAATGGCGATGCGCTGTGCCTGCCCTTCGCTAAGTCCTGTTCCCTGTTCTCCGCAGACAGTGTCAAGCCCGGCAGGCAGGGAGAACACGAAATCGGCGACAGCCGTATGGAGCGCCTGGCGCATGTCTTCCTCCGTGGCATGCTGATTTCCTATCAGCAGGTTGTCACGGATAGTGCCGCTGAACAAGGTGTTGCCCTGCGGCACGTATGAAAGGTTGCAGCGTGTCTGCGGAGAAACGGCAACTTCTTCATTGCCGTTATAAACGGTTATCTCACCCTCGTCTGGCCTAATCAGAGCCAATATCAGCTTTATCAGAGTGCTTTTGCCCACCCCGGTTTCCCCGACAATGGCCGTCAGGCTGCCCGGACGGAAATCATAAGTAAAATCATTCAGTATCTGCCGGCTATTGCCCTGATATGAAAAAGACACATGGCTGATGCGGACGCCCAGGCTGCCGTCAAGCCGTACAGGACTGCCTTGCGGCTCCAACGGGAGCGACGTCAGTTCGGCCAACCGCTCTGTGGCCGTAAATACCCGGATGAACGCAGGTATCTGGCGGCTCAAATCAACCATGGGGCGCTGTATTTGCGACACCAGTTGCAGGAAGGCCGCCATCATGCCGAAAGTTACAGTGCCGTCACGCAGCCCGAACACGCCCCATAAAAAAGCGACGGCATAACCGGTCATGAACCCTACCTGAACCATAGAACGTGAAAAAACGGAAAAATCCGTGCGCCGGAACACCTGTCCTTGCAGAAATGACTGCAGGCCGGAAAGCTTTTCCACGGCATTGCCGGTATGCTCCAACGTTCTTACGATTATCCGGTGTTGCAGGTTTTCCTGCAAATGGCTCTGTATGCGGCTGTCCGTTTCCCGTATTTCACGTGACATCCGGCGCATCTTCCGCACATAGCTTTTGCTGAACAGCAAGGCTACGGGCATAATGAATACAAGTATGCCGGTAAGGCGTATGTCAAGCATGGAAAGGAAGTACAGCGCCCCGACAAGCTGTACAAAAGTGACGAACACGGACGGGACAGTGCGGCAGACGGCATCGGTTACGGAAACCGTGTCGGCCTCAATCCTGTTAAGCATGTCGCCCGTGTGGAACGTCTCACGCCCGTTCCAGCAGCTTTTCATCAGATGCACGAAAAGCCGGTTGTGCAAGGCGTTGCGGAGTTTTATTTCAGCCCGGTTAGTCAAGCGGCTTCTTACCACCGACAACAACAGTTGCAGCAGCATACAGCCCGCCATCCATCCGATATACGTTCCGAGCGCGTCGTCAGATATTCCCGTTGCGATGTCTATCAGATGCTTGCAAACAAAGACAAAGCACAACGACACACTGACATTCAACGCCCCGGTCAAGGCGCAGAACACGACAGGCAAACGGAATCCTTTTGATACCGCCCACAACCATTTTATGCACTCGTTAATCCGCAGGGAAACCATAACTCACCTATTTTTTAGTAAACATCAACCGACAGGCAAACAGCAAATAACGCCGCAGGGGCAACAGCCGTTTCCAGCAGGAGGCTTTGAATTTTTCAGAAAAGGAGTCGCACTCCACATAACGCCCGTTGCGGCATATCCTTATAGCCTTGCCCAGCACGTCTGCCTTTTGGCAATGCTCCGTGGCGCGAATATTACCGTCACCCATCAAGGTCAGCCGTTCTCCCTGAATATTGTAAACCCGGTGCAGCACATAACCGTTCCGCGGCAAATTAACCAGCACGATGTCTCCGGCACGGACTTCTTCCGTTTTGCGCAACACTACTTTGTCACGCCCGTCCGCAATGAAAGGAAACATACTGGTTCCCTTGGCGCGTAAGGTCACAACGCGCCCTTGCTCCAGCTGGCGCGACACTTCCGAAAAAAACAGTTCGTTATTCAGTAACAGTTCGTCAGGCAACATAATCATCAGTTATATATCCTCCCTACGGTTCGCCCATAACGGCTTCGCACAAGTCGGCTACCAGGAACGAAAAAACATACAGCCATTCGTCACTGGCTGCTGGCAACAGGCCGAGGCTGTCTTTCATGGCCTGCACGACAGCTTCTTTCGTAGGCAGGTCAACAGGACAAGCCTTTGAGTCTACCGCTTGTCCGTAAAGCGCCCCCATAGCCTGCAAGCTTTCCCTTTCGGTTGTCGCTACTATCGGCGTATGTTCCCGATAATAGGCATATAGCGAACGGATAATTTCATTGTAGGTATCTTCATTGAACATGCAGGCGTTGGCGTTCAGCAGCTCCATACGCCGCAACGCCTCCGCCGTGGATAGTTCCGGCCAATGGTCCTTGCCGTGCAAATCGTGCGCCCACTGCGCCAGATGCCTCTTAAAGCAAAGGAAGTCATCATCTTCTATCGGTTCTCCGTCCAAGGGGTAATGCCAATAGGCAATGCACCACAGCCACTGCGGCAAGGCGCACTCACGGTGAGTGGCTATCTCCTGCCCTATGAACTGTCCGCTCAGGTCGGAACACTTTTCTATCAAAGGTATGCAACTGGCAAAAGGCTCGTTCGCCAGAAGCTGCATGGTATGCACCAGACGGCATCTCGTATGAAAATCCTTTTCCTTCATATACCGTTTCATGCAAACGGTGTACAGGGCTTTCAGGCGTGAAAGGTGCTCCGCCCTATCGCCATATTCGTCGTCAAGGGATTGCACCACAATCATGTTATGCAGGGCTATGCCGGCATTGGCCAATGACTCCAAGCCGGAAACGGGCAATGAGGCTTCACGCTCCATAAATCCCTGCAACACTTTGGCATACTCATGTAAAGGGTAATCCATATTACTGGTAAAAAATTAAACTAACGTGAGTCCGGTGTAAGAATAATCCTCTTTTGAGAGGAAATAATTTATATGGTTTTGTATTTCAAATAGTCGGTTGGTAACTGTCATTCCGCGCTCCGACGCGGAATGACAGTTACCAACTGACCGCTTGAAGTAAGAATACTATAACATTCTCTTATACCGAACCCGCGTTAAATTACACAACTACACACATTTGCGTAAAATGCGGACATTCAATAAAACTAAAAAAATCCCCCTTCCTTCACTATACTTAGTCCGGAAGGGGGATGAAAACAAAACACACAAACGGTTGGCAACAAGTACTACAAGCATATATGTCGCATACACACTGTAGTCAGCCTTCCCGAATGTTTGTTACTTGCAGAGATGAATGTTTATTTGTTTGTCGTGATTACCGCACGGCTCAGACGCGGGTCGTCATAGAACATGTTTTCTACACCGCCCTTGTAGTCAATCTTGAGCTGTGACTTGTCTACGCCGAACTCGTTAACAAGGCAGTCGTAAACAGCCTCTGCGCGCTCCTTGCTCAAACGCTTGTTTATCTTCTTGCTGCCCGTTCCTGCGTCAGCATAGCCGGTGATTGTGTAAACGGCGTTCTTGTCGCCCTGCTTTATCACCTCTGCCAGCATGCCGAGGTTAGCACGTGCCTCGTTAGACAGCTTGCTCTTGCCAATCTTGAACGTCACGAGGTTTGACGAAGCGATGTTCTTCACTATCACCTCAGCCTCCTTGTTCTTGCCCTCTTCAAGAGCCTTGCGCAGACGCTCGTTCTCGGCGCTGACCTCGTTCAGGCGCTCGCGCATCGCGTTGATGGCCTCGTTGTCATAACGTACAATGGTTCTGGGCTTGTCCCATCCGCGCTTCTTGAACTTGTATGTCAAGCCCACGGTAGCCGTGAACATACCCTCGCCGCCGCGGCCGCCTTCTTCGCCGTCGAAGTCATCGTTGACAAACATGCCTCGCAGGTCGAGGTTGATGTCGATGGCGGAACTGATGCGGAACGAGTTGAATATACCCACATGTCCCGTCACGTCGGCATTCTTAGGCTTGCTCGTTGCGCTTGCCGCGCCGATACCAACGTAGGGGCTGCAGTTGTAGATGCGCTTCTCATTATAGCCGAACAGAAGGTTAGAGAAGTTGAACATCACGTCGGCGTGAACATTCCACATGTTGAACTTCTGCTTGTAAGTCCAGCCCTTGTCGTCGCCGAGGTAGTCGCCGGTTGAATGGACACCGCTCTGCGTAGCACCTTTCACCTGCAGGCCGCTGTACATCAGTCGCACACCGATGCCCGGGGTGAACCATTTACCTACGGCAATGTCGAGTGCTCCGCCAAGGCGGTCGCCGAAGTCAGCCTGCTTGTCGTGGTCGCCGAAATAAATCTGGGCGCCACCGCCAACGCTGACGAACCAGTTGCTCCAGAACCGGTTGGTCTCAACCTTGTATTTGTCTTCACTGTAATACACCTTGTCGGTGTATCTGCCGTTTTCCTCGATTTTCGCCTCCTGGGCGTAAACCGAACCTGCGGCGGTCAAAGCCAGTGCCGCAATTAATGTTTTTCTAATCATGTTGACTTATTTAATTTGTTAATCATTTTGCTATTCTGCATCAGTCACGAAACTGCCACTTACGATTTGGCTGTTCATCCATTCCAAGCGGTCGGTGTAAGCCTTTTTCATTGAGCGGATAGCTTCATCAAAGCTCATCTCTTCATCTCCATTGAAAGCTGCACTGAACCCTGTTTTAATCTGGACAAGAGGCCACATGGCGAAGTTGAACTGGTCAGAAACTCGGTTTTGTTCTGCCAACCGGTCAATCTCGTCCGTAACGCCCAGCAAAGCAGGATATATGGTCGCCCACCGTTCCCACACTTTACTTCTGAACGTTGCGTCCTTGAACAAGAGCGGATACCACATATATGGCATGTCGTTCTCATAGTCGTAATTATCTTCCCAAGGCCAGCCACTTGTCTTTTCCGCCAGCTTCGAGCCTCCATAAAGCCATTCGTTGGTTTCACGCAGTTGCTCTTCATAAACGCCGCCGTAAACGCGCACCTGTTCAGGAATGATGAAGGTCTGCCAGTCAAAGTCCCATACGGGACCCGCTGTCAGCTTGCCGTCGCCGTCGATATACATGTACACGCTTTTCGGGTGCTTGTACTCGTTGTTGAACGTCAGCTCCTGCACGAGGAAATAGTCAATGACCGAATTGATGTCCAACTGCTCGTAAGCAGCTGCATAGTTGCCGGCTTCGAGATTGTCTTCGATGGATTCAATCTTGTCTTTCACGGCATTGAACAGCGTTCCGTTTTCAGGGACTTCATCCTTGAACATCACGGGCAGCCCACGGCCTGTGCGAAAGCAGTTCACCTCGTCCATCGCGTCGTCAAACTCCAGCAGGTAGCCGCAATCGGCAACAGTGGGATTGGCGTTGCCGCCGTCAACCACGTCTTCATAGCAGTCTTTGATGTCAATGCGGTCAGCATCAATCTTGACTTTCTCTATAAGATAGTAGTTGCCTACGTGCCGTCCGTTGATGATTAGCTCCACGCTTACCCCATGCGGATTCCAGCCCAAACCGTCAGCCAGGGCATTGGCCGTGCGGTGAGCCACATCCTGTGCCACAGCATTGCGCAGCATGGTACGGTCCATCCAGTTGGCAAGCAGCTCCCAACGCTTGTCGGTAGGCATGCCTTGCGGCCCCACCTTTTTGTCAAACTTGAGCGCAAACGGCTTCTTGGGGAAGTTCTGCGTAGAGTTGCCGCGCAGGCGTGCGCCGCACAGCGCCCTTTCCACGTCCACCGTACCATCGGCATTGTAGAGCGTGAAATAGTCGTTTTTCGGCCAGTCCTCGTTCTTTGCACGTATGTTCAAACCGGCTTCAGGCCATTCCATGCTGCCGCCCTCATGCTCAAGCACGGCCACAGGCAGCCCGGAGTTGGTCACTTCCACTGTGTACGAACGGCTTTCAGTGCCGTTGCTCACGGTGTAAGTCACAGGATTGCTGAAATCCTGCTCACTTTCTCCACTGACCTGTTGCGCCCCGTCCACGGTCACTGTCATGCCGCTTGGCACGGTAAACGTGGGCTTCAGCTTGAAGTCATACAAATACGGAATGCAGCCGGTAATGCTGTCCGTCCCGACGGCCAACGCCTCTCCGGCGCTTTCCACAGGACGGGTAGCACTTCCGTTCCACGCCAGTTTCGTGTCAAGAATCTTGCCGCCATTATTCGCCACATCAAACGAGAACGCTGTGATGACCGGACGTTCCGTCACCGTCATGTCGTCGGCATAATTCGCCAGCGAAAGCGGAAACGTGTAACAAGTGTTGCCGGCAAAGTCAACCAGCGATGTTCTGGTGAACTCGGCCTTGAACTTGTGTGTCAGGATGGTGACTTTTATTTCATCGCCCTGCCTGATGTCCGGCGCACATGTGATATAGCCCGAATATGACGTTCCGCCGGTAAGGGCGGGAGCGTCGCTCCAGTTCATGGTCAGCGTGTTTGCCCCGTCGGCTGAGCCTGTCCAGGTGACCGCCTTTGACGCTGCATCAAACGTGAAATCGCCGCCCAACCTGCGGCCTTCCGGCAGGCTGATGACGATGCTTTCCAGATTGTCGCCTTCCAAGGCCGTGCCTGTGGCGTCGATGTCGAATTTCAGAAGCGAGAAGAGGTGGCTGAACGTAAACTCATAGCTCCTGCCGTCAGAGGACGTAAACGTGGGCGTGCCTACCTTATAGTCGGATTCCAGCACGCCGCTGTCCAAGTCGAAGTCTTGCACCAACTTCAGGCTTCCCTTGACGGCCGACGGGTCAGCCGAGGCGTTGTCTTCGCTGTACGGATAGTAGGCGTATGCCGGAGCTTCGCCCTGCTTCAGGTCGCCCGAGAATATGGCCTCAGGCACATTTCCCGTGTTAGTTGAGGCAAACAGGGCGTTCCGTGTGCCGTCCGTACCGTACACGCCGACGCAATCGCCCGGCGTCCAAAGTATGCCGACCATGCCGTCGTCGGTTGAGTTGCCCACACAAGTACGGGTAATTATACCGCCGTCCATGCGTGCTACAATGTCAACATTGCCCTTACCCCCTTCGCTCACCAGCATTTCATCCTGGCAGGCACTGAGGCCGAAAAGGCACGACAAGGCTATAATGGCCGCATAAATTCTTGCAAAATAATACATTATGAAATTGTTTTGTCCGTAAAAAGAGAGCTTTCACGGTGTATGTGCAGCCGTGAAAGTCTCTCTGTCTTGGATATTAATCCCAGCCGATGGCATTGCCACCCTTGCTGTAAGAGGCATTGTAAACATTCGACTGGCTCGAACCTCTCGTACGCAACTGGAAGCTGAAGTTGTTGTTGATGATAGTCTGAATCAGGTTGCCGGAATAGTTATTCTCAGGGTTGGCATAGTTGATAAGCACGATACCGAGCGTTGCATTCTCCGTACGGTTTTGCAACAGGCGGGTTGCATACGGGCCTACTTCCTGTGTCCAGGCACTTACACCGTCTTGCGATTCACCACTACTATAGCCTCCGTTTACATAGCAACCGCCGAGGTCGTTCAAGAACCACATGCTATGGTCGTTGTTGCTGTTATAATAGTCAACGCTACGGTTCCACATGTCCTCAATGTTGCCTATCTTCTGGTCATAAGTTTCTTCACCTCCATCGTTGTTATAACCAACGCTGGTAGCCTCGTGGTAGAACCATTGCAGGGCACCGTTGTTTACATTATGGGAAGTACCCCAACGCATCGAGTTAATTGCGTATGCAGAGGTTTCGGTGAAAGGTGTGTTCACATCATCGAACACTCCCCATTTGGCAAACATGGCAGGAATCCGGTCATTTTCACTCAAGTGGTTACCCATATTATCGCTATTGTAGTTCACCTTGATGATAATGTGTCCTTTCACATCATTGATGGTAGTGGTAGGTGTTATTTCACCGGTATAGAGCCTGTAACGATCCTCCTCAGCAGCCATCTCTGCCAACTCATTTCGGATGGCATCCATCCACGCCAATTCGCCGGAAGTAGCATATCCCCAAAGACCACCATACGAATCACATTCGCCCAATGCTGCTGTCAGCAAAATGAAGGCATATTCCTGGTTTTTACCCGCAGCTTCGGCAGTTTTCAAGCCTGTGGCAATTTCTTCAACAATTTCTTTGAAGCGAGTTCCTGTCTTATTGCCTGCGACAGTCATATATAACACCTGATCTGAGGCATCACCCGTATCAAAACCTGATGCTGTATTTGTACTTGCAGTCTGGATTTGGAATGCACGGATACCATTGGTAACCTGATTGGCAATCGACAAGTCCTGATAATAAACCGCATTACGTCCACTTACGTTTTCCGCTGTCTGATACGACATCTTGCTGCCCGGCAGCGAAAGCTCGGTTACATAGATGTTCGGGTCGAGCGACGACATCCAGTAGTTTGGTCCGGTTTGGCTTACCGACGGCAGGATAACCTTGTTCACCTTGTGGGCAAGGATACCGCCCGCTTGAGTCCCTTCATCACTGCCTGCTGCAGCATTCAACGTGCGTACCAGCACTGCCGAGTTGTAAGGCGTGACGCGCAGTTGCAGGTCTTGACGTGCGGAGGTGTCATAGTTGGTGTCCTTAGGCAACAGGTAGAAGCGCACCACAATCTTGTCGCCGTGCTTGAGGGTGATAAAGTCACCCTGCCCGCCATTCAACGACTTGTCGTAAAGCTGGATTGAAATCGTGCTGCGAGTAGAAGCAGGATTGCCAGCTTGTTCATAAGTTGGATATGCCGCTCTATCGTTTTCTACAGCGGTGAAGTCCATCGTAAATTGGCCATTCAACGTCTCGCCTGTTGTAGAAACCAATTGTACCGACGACATCTTGATTGCCGCGTCAGCTTTTTCCGGGCCATTGATTTCAACGTCAAGGATAGTCACCCAAGGCTTGAAGTTAAGAGCAACATCGCCTCCCTTCGACTTATAATGTGTGTTATAAGCCCACATGAAAGCATAATCAGTATTGGCAACGCCGGTGTAAGTGGTACCGCCTGTGTCATTGGGTGTTGATTTCCAGCTCAATGGAGTTTGTTCAACAGGGATTTCAGCTGTAATCTTTCCGTTTTGCAAGCCTACAATCCGGTCGGCCGGATAAAACGCCGAGAAATGGTGTTCTTCAGCCTGTCCCCATTGTAATCCGGCCTGGTCGGGATTGACTTTGGTCACGGCAGACGAGTGGCTTGCATTATCTCCGTCAGGAGTCACCTTGTAATATACCATGTTGCCATTGGATGCTTCCGGGCAGTAGATGGCTATCTGGTCTCCGTCTTCCCAAGTCACAGGGTAAGCCCCGTTTACAGGTTCATCCCCGTAAATTGTACGGGTCTGTTCTTCAATATCCGTCAATGACGAGCCGAACGTTATCTCATCGCCGGTCTGAGCCGGAGTAACCGGATTTTCGACCATCTCGTCCTGGCAGCTGCTCATGGCTACCATGGCGGCTGCTAATAAAGAATATACGATTTTTTTCATGATTAAAAATCATTTAAGTTAATTACCATGCACTGTCACTTGACTTTCCCTGGTTGTCCCAGCCGAGGTCAGTATAGTCGCCAGTGTTGCCGACTTCGTGACCTTCAATGCTCACGCCGTCATCCTGCTGGTTCTCGGGGTCGAACACCGAGGCAGTCATAAACCCGCTTTCGAGGTTTACTTGAGTCTTCTTTGTTAAAGGAGACTCATACTTTACTTTTTCTTTGTCTTTTTTCATTGCAATAAAAAAATTAATTGTTTGTTAAACTATAGTTTGGGTAACTCATTTCTTTCTTTTTCCACGCTTTCCGTAACCGTAGCCATAGTGTCCGTAGCCGTAACCATAACCGTAGCCGTAGCCGTAACCATAGCCGTAGCCGCGGTGCTTTGGGTCAACTCCGTTGAGCACTAAAGCCATGTTGTTCAGCTTCTTGTCCTCGTATATCGTTTCGATGTCGGGCAGCTGGCGGCGGTCAAGCTTTCCGGCACGTATCACGAACACTGTCATGTCGGCAATGCGGTTTACGATGCTTGCGTCGGCTATGATGCCCATAGGCACGCTGTCGGCAATTACTACGTCGTAGCGCGTGCGCAGCTCGGCGAAGAGTTCGTCAAGGCGATTGTCCATAAGCAGCTCGGCGGGGTTGGGCGCTGTGGTTCCAGCGCATATCACGTCGAAGCAGTCTTGTGCCTGTATGATGTCGTCAACCGTGAGCGAGTTGTCGGCCAGATAGTTGGTAACGCCCGAATGGTGCGCCTTGCCCAGTCGGTGGCTCAATGTGCCCTTGCGTATGTCGAGGTCGACCAGCACCACCTTTTTCTTGGCGTAGACGAAGCTCATGCCGAGGTTGCATGATATGAATGTCTTTCCCGCGCCTTCGTTGAACGACGTGAACGTTATCACCTGCACAGGCTTGTCTTTCTTCTGCATGAATGCCATGTTGGTGCGCAGTATTCGGAAGGCTTCAGACACGATGCTGTCGTCGTCAGGCTCCATGCAGGGGCTTTCACCGGCCTTGCTCCGCCCGGCAGCCTCCTTGTCTTGCGGTATTTCGCCGAGGAAGGGCACGCTAAGCGCCTTTTCCACATCCTTGCGGCTGTGGATGCGCGTGTCAAGGAAGAGCACGAGCATGCAGCCTACTCCGGGTATGGCCAAGCCCACCAGTATGCCGAGCAGCAGGATTTGGTTGCGCTTTGGCGATATGGGCGAGCCGGGGCCGTCGGCGCCGTCGATTACGCGGGCGTTGTTGTCGGCCATGGCCTGCGACAGGGCGTTCTCCTCGCGCTTGTTAAGGAGGTATAGGTACAGCGCCTCCTTGATTTTCTGCTGTCGCTCTATCGAGAGCATCTGCCTTTCTTTCTTAGGCATTGATGTCACCCGGCTCTGTGCGCGCATCTGCCTGTTCTGCGCGTCGTTGCGCTTCACGTTGATGCCTACTATCATGTTGTCAACGGCACGTATGACGTTCTGCTTCATGGCGCGCAGCGAGTTGTTCAGTTCAAGCACCACGGGGTTGTTCTCGCTGCTGTCGTCGATGAGGTGGTCGCGCTTCAGCTTTGCCGCGTTGTACTGGTTAATCTGGCTCTCTATGCCAGCGTCGCCGATGCCGGTGTTGGCCGGTATCAGGTCGCGCTCCTTTGTCGGGTCGTTCAGGTAGTCCTTGATGAACTGCGCCAGGCGCAACTGTGTCTCAAGCTCAAGCGCGTCGGTGTTGTACTTCTGCGATTCGCCCATGTAGAGGCTGGTTGACGAGGCAATGTCCATAATCTGGTTGCTCTGCTTGAAAGTCTGCAGTTCAGACTCTACTCCGCCCAGCTCTTTCGAGATGATGATAAGCCTCTCGTTGATGAAGTTGGCCGTGTTCACCGCCACCTGGTTCTTGTCCTTGATGGCCTCTTCGTTGTACACGGTGATGAGCATGTTGATGACGTCCTCGGCACGTGCGGCTGAGTTGTCTTTCAACGCGAGGTTGAGTATCGACGCCTCTTCCTCTTCCTGCTGTATGCCCAGCGCGCCTATGTAGGCGCCCACTACCGAGTTCATGGGACGTTTCTGCACGTTTATGGACGTGCCGAACCATGACTTGCCGTAGTAATTGGTAGGCGAGGCTATCAGGCGCAGCTTCTTGCCTATGGTGACAGTGTCGTTCATGGGCACGGTGTAGCTTTTTCCTTCATCGATGCCGGCACCCTTGATGTCTGAAATGATAATCGTCTTACCGTCCTTCGGGGTTACAGTCATGGACATGTACTGTTCGGCCATGGCGTCGGGGAAACCTATCTGTACCGGCGACTGCTTGTAAAGCTCCTTGTAGCGCAGCCCGTCCTCAATCTGGTAGCTTATGTCGGCATGGACGCGCTGTACAACTTCACGCATAAGCCGCTTTGAACGGAACTGCAGTATTTCATTGGCAACGTTCACCTTGTTTATAAGGTTGTCGAAGCGGTCAAGCCCGGTCGTAGTGGCCTGGTTTGATGGGTCCTTGATGATTACCGTGGCCGAGCGGAAATATACGAACGGTGTCCTGGCGTACTGGAACCACGCTATGCTGCCGCAGATTACGACAGACAGGAGAAACCATTTCCACTTTGAAGCAAGATAGGCGAACAAGTCAACGATGTTGAGTCCCTGGTCGCCAGTAGTGTTTTTATTGGTCTGCATGTCTTGTTAGATAAAGCGTTTACATTATTTGAGCGCCCAGATGAGCGAGCATATCACGGATGCCAGCGAAAGCGCAGTCGTAGCAATTTGCCAACCGCGGTCTTCCGTGTCTTTCTTGCGGTATTTCGACTCTACATACACAACGTCGTCCTGCTGGAGGTAGAAGCAGGGCGAATCGAAAATGTCCTTGCTGTTAAGATTGTGCATGAACATCTGACGCTGACCGTTCACCTCGCGGATAACGGCCACGCGGTCGGTCTTGGCTTTGGGTGCAAGGTCTCCTGCATTGGCAATGGCTTCCAGCAGGGTAACCCTGTCGCCCTTTGAAGTGAACGTACCTGTGCGCCCCACAGCTCCGAGCACTGTGTACTTGAAGTTAAGGAACTCTATTGACACCAGCGGGTCTTTCATGTAGTTGCCAGCCACAATCTTGTCGCAAATCAGTTTCTTCGCCGCGTTGACCGTCATGCCTTCCACATGCAGTTTACCGAGAATGGGGAAGTCGATGTTTCCGTCAACGTCAACACGGTAGCCTTTTTCGTTTATTCCGTTAGAGGCGTCGGCCGTCACATTACCATCCGTACCAACCCTGAAAGTCCCGCCATAGATGTTGAACGGTATTGCCAGTTCCGGGTTCTTGCAGCTTACCGTGATGCCCAGCAGGTCGTCACTGTGAATCACCGGCTCGTATTTAGTTTCAATAGGGTATTTTGTTCCCATCTGCATGTCTTGCAGATATAGATAACTTTTCCTCGATGCGCACGAGGTAAGCAACAGTACGGCAAGAAGGCTTGCCCACAGAATTTGTCTTCTCATATTTTTCTTAATGATTTGGTTTATCTGTTCTAAATGTTTATTTTTTGGTTATTATTTCTGTATCAGTGCGTCATGGCATGACAATGCGGCCGCCATGTCAGGCAGGCAATCCATCATTCCCACCGTAACCATTCCGGAAAGGCGTGCCAGCGTGTCATACAGGCAATTACGCAGCCGGATGTCCTCGGCTATCACCGAACATCCGGGATAAAGCACGATGAAAGCATCCGCTCCTTCTGTCCTGTAAAACACGTTTGCCGGAGCCTGTTTCAGACGTACCATGCCGCCGACGGGGAACGACAAGTTTTTATAACATGCCGTTTTGCCGCTCCACGGCGTGCCGTAGGCGTATGCCTTTCCGTCCACGATGCGTACAGTGGGGTTATCGTCGTTAAGCAGTTCTGTTCCAGGTATATGCTTTATCCAAAGTGAGGCATGGGTGCTCTTCCCCGTGCCGCTCGCCCCCAAAAACAGGTAGGCATGTCCGCTGTTGTACACCGCCGCCGCATGGATGGACACGGCATCGTGGCCAAGGATGGCTTGAGCGTAGGCGATGCGCAACATGGAAGAAAGCGCAGCCCCGATGTTTTTGTCTTCGCGTTGCAAACAAGCTCGTACACAAGAGAAGTCCGCATTGGCCGTAATCCGGTGGGTATGGCTGTTATTGGCAACCTCAACCATGTATCCGCCAACAGTGGCGTACAGGCTCAAGTGCCCCATGTCGTTGTCGGTTTCCTCCAGCAATTGCCTTGTTTCGGGCTCAGGCATATCGTCAGGCTCCACTACGGCGAAGTCAAACAGCAGTTCTTCGTCTCCTGCGCATCCGGACGTCCTGAACGGGCGGAAAGAAGGCAACAGTTTTTCCGCGTCCATGTCAGCCGGAAGGCGAACGGGAAAAAGGAAACCGGCCACCCGATAGTAATAGATTGTCATTTGCATTGTCCTTTCAATAGTTGGATGAAGAGCCAGAAAGCTTCTTTAGGGGCGTAATGGAAAGCAAACCTGACATTGCGCCCGAACGAGCGTGCCGTCTGCCACTTACGTCCCCATCCGTAAGCATTCTGCTCCAATATAGCATCATAATGTCCGAAGTTTCCGCCCCTCCAAACGATGTCGCTCAATGGTTGTGCAGTAGCAGCTGTTTCAGGATAAGGAAGTTTGTCAACCGGCAGGCCAAGGCAATCCACCAGAAAGGCGTGCAGGAGCTTGCTCCATCTGTCCAGCCCCAACTTTTGGCAAACCATTTTCATTTCCTGTGCGTCCACCTCACCATGCAACCTATGGCAAGCACATGCCATGTCACAAAGCTGGCGCAACCCTATACCACGTCCGAGGGAATGTTTCAGGATGTGCAGGTTAAGAAGCAGCAAATCCATGAATGGCGACGGCACCGTTATGTCCGCTTGGGGTTCCGCCGACAAAGCGATGAGCTGATACCCGTGCCTGTTTTCCAGACGATTTACGAAACTTTGATGAAAAGGATTATAAAGGTCAAGCAGCTGCCTATGGTGTTCCACATCCACGCCATTCCAGCGATAGAATATACCATGGTCTGCCTGTTTCGTGAACCGGACGTTTTGACGCCGCAGAAGGACAATGGCTACATCCCAGGCACGGTTGCTGTTGAACTTAAGGTCGATGTCACCACATTCCCTTAACAACGGATTGCCATAGAAACGTGCCACACCTTGCCCTTTCTGCAGAATGGGGTTCAGTCCCATTTTCCTGAACATGGTGTATAATTCTTCAATAGCGGAGTTCATCTTCTTGTTTCTCCGCTCTATGGCATCCGTTTCCGCCGCCCAGCGTAACAGCAATGTCTCAGGAGGAAGCAGGTGGTCAGCCAGATGTTGCAGCCCGACGAATGTAAGTCCGGTCACGGTCTGTCGCCGTGCCTGGCGGAATACATTTTCCCAGCTTTTGTCCGATAAGGGGAAACAGGAAAGGTCTTCAGGTTCCCGTTCCCATAGTCCGGCCCGCAAGAGTGCGAGCAAAGCCTTTCGCTCACGGACGGCCCGGCTTTCTTGCCTGTCTTCTTGTCTTTCTGTATTCATTTGTCCATACCGTCAAAGAATCAGACCGTATGCTTTCCATTCAGCAAGTTGCCGCTCCACGTCCTGCATGGTGGTGCACTTGTCCGTTTCATAATGTTCACAAAGGTATTCAGCCAAATCATCTGCGGTACAATCTCCTTGGGTAATCCGTTCCCACATCCGCGCAGCCGTTGGGTTCAGGCTATACACATCGCTCATGTTCACGTTTCCCTCGCAGGCTTCCACTATTATGTATTGCCGGCCTGCTTTCCGCAATTGCAGCCCCTCCTTGGGGCATATCGTCTTTCCGTTCATGGTAAGTTGATGTTTTTTCAAATTGTTTTGTCAGTTGCATTAAAACTTCTTTCCCGAAATGATGGATACAATTGTCAGGAAAATTATCTTGAAGTCCAACCACAGCGAGCGTTGGCGCATGTATTCCAAATCCATCCTCAGTCGTTCCAGCATTTTTTCCATCGTGTCCGTATAACCGTTGTACAATGTCGCAGGAGAGAACAGTCCCGGCCTTAACCGGTAAAGCAGTTCGTAATTCGGGTTGATGGCCTTGATTTGGTCTACGAAGAACTTGCGTTCCGGCCGTGGGCCAACGAAACTCATGTCACCCTTCAGTACATTCCACAATTGTGGAAGCTCATCCAGATGATGGTCGCGCAGGAAACGCCCGATTTTGGTCAGCCGCTTATCATTCTTCTGGCACAAGGCAGGTTTGCCGTCTTTCTCCGATGAAGTTGTCATTGAGCGGAACTTGTACAAGGTAAAAGGTTTTCCTCCATAGCCAATCCGTTCTTGTCTGAAAATGGCCGGGCCGCCGTCTTCATGTCTGATAAGAAAGTAGATTAGCAGAAAAGCCGGGGATGCAACAGTCAAGCCCAACAGGCTTCCGGCCACATCAAGACCGCGTTTAACACCGCACGACAGTGTCGACATCCCGTCATAGCCTTCATAGTCATTAGCCATACCAATCTCTAAAGTTTTTGTACTGGTTTCAAATTCTTCATTTTTCATAACTCCATATATATTTTCATACACTTGTCTATCATTTGCTCCTGAGTAAAAAGGTTTTTGTATCGGTTTGCTGCACCGGCAGCATATTGCCGGTAAGTAGTTTCATCCTTGGTGACTGCCTCAATGGCTCGTGCCAGTTCCTCCGCATTGCCGGGAGCGACATTAAGGCCTGACACACCGTGCGCGTTTACCCATGGCACACCCGATTGTGGAATGTTCGTGGCAATTACAGGTTTGCCGCACGACATGGCTTCAATCTGCACAATGCCGAATGCTTCAGTCTTCTGCACGCTGCTAAGGCAGAACACATCGCATGCCCCATAATAGGCTGGCAGGTCTTCGTCGCTGATTCGTCCGAGCAGTTTCACTTTGTCCTGTATTCCGAACTCTTTTATTTCCCTTTGCAGTTCGCTCTTCAATGCGCCTGTCCCACCTATTAATATCACGTAATCGTCACTTAGGTATTTGGCTGCCGCCACAAGGAAAGAATACCCCTTGTAAGCGACCAGGCGCCCTAATGAAAACACGATTTTCTTGCCGGCATACTGTTTTCTGACAGTTTCTACATTTTTTTGCACAGGGTGCATCGGCTGTACACCGATAGGCAGGCATACCGTTTTATTTTGCTGGTCATGCAAGAAGGGAGATTCGGCCAGATACACTGGAGTGGTACCTACAACTCTGTCGGCCCTCCGCAACAGCCATCTCTGCAACGGTTTGTACAGTTTCAACAAAAGTTTCTGTTTTTGAATGTCACTGTGCCAATGCAGAATTACTTTCCCTTTATACCCGGACAACAACAAGGCAAGGCAGGCCATCGGGTCGGGATGGTGTACATGGATAATGTCGTATTGGTGGCAAGTTTTCCGCAATGTAAAAATCATTGAGGGTGAAATCATGGTGGCCGCCGCCTTCATCCATGTACGGCAGCAGATTACCTTGGCATAATCATTAAGCGTGATGACCCGGCTTACACCCCGGGATGCCGCACACATCATGTCGCAACGCACATTTCGTTCCGACAAGCCGGTTGTCAGGTCGTAGGCAACCTTTTCAACTCCACCGCGGATTGGATAGAACTTGCCTAATTGCAAAATTCTCATATTCACATTGTTCATAGAGGATTACCCCAATGGGCATTATATCAAAGGCTTTTGTCTAAAACTATTTCGTCTTTTCCAGTAAGTTCTGATGCCGTACTATCACTTCGGGATAGTTGCGCCGGATATATCCCCCTACGCTGTTGTAGGTCAGTCCAAGGTGTGCAGCAATGGATTTCAGGCTTTCCGTAGTAGTTTCATAAAGGTGTACAGCTTCGGCATATTTCTCCGCACTCCGCCGTGAAACGGTTTTGCCATTTGCCGCTTTCATCATTCCCTGTTGCCGTGCCAGTCCTGGTTCGTGCTTGTGCAGGTAACCCCTGAAAACCTCGGGATTGAACCCGAACTCTGCAGCCACTACTGACACGGGACGTGGATTTGCTATCAAACTCTCAATAGCTTTCTCATATTTTGCCGCTACCGTCTTCATCCGTTTGCGTGCACTGCGCAAGTCAGTCACGTTCTCTTCTTTATCGAGTCCGGAACGTTCCAAGACCAAATCCTTGTGCCACAGGTGCAGATAGGAACGGAATCCGCCGGCCGGAACACCGGTTTGCTCCACTATCTTTTTCATTGTCAGCGTAGTGTCCCTATACAATGATAAAGCAACAGCATATTTCTGTTCTGCAATTGGAGAAGGTCTGTAAGTGCGTCCGTTTCCTGTCAGTTCGCCGAATACCTGCTGCCTTTCCGCCTGAGCGGTTTTCCGTATCTGTTTTTTCTGCTTGAGCACCTCCTTGTGATAGAAGCGCAAGTGCTGGCAGAATCCACTAAGCGAAACTTTGCAGGCCTCGGCTACTTCCGCCATAGTCATTTCCGTTTTGCGGTACAGTTCTACCGCCTCCGCGTATTGTTTCGTGCATTCAGGCCGCGCCCCATGCTGTTTGTTGTCGTTGATGCCCAGCCGTTGACGCACCTTCTCCCTCCATATCAATATTTCCGAATAATGGATGCGCATGAAGTTGGCCAATGCCGTGCCGTCCGTCCCGAATTTCCGGGCAATCTGCGACACGTTCAAGTCAATGTAATTCAGCGAGTCGCAGGCGGCAACAGCATCCTTGTACTTTACATGGGCGTTGACGTTTTGCTTCCCTGCCTCCATTATCTTGACTTCGTCCGCTTTTTTCCCGTCCAAATAAATTCGGTGACGGCGCAAAACCAATTCACGCCAATACCGGCGCAGGTAGCTGCCCAATCCTCCTACGGACACATTGCACTCCTTGGCTATTTCCTTCATAGCCATGTCAGTGTCCGCATAGAGTGCCACCGCTTTTTCGTATTTGCAGTGCAAGGCATAGCGGCGCAGAACCAAAGCTTTTTCCCTGTTAGTCAATTGTGTGTTGATTGAAATAGGAAGTAAAGCTTTCATGTTGGTAAGGTATAACCCGTTGGGGAATTGTTTGTGCCCTATAGCGGCCGACACTTACGGTTTGTCACATATCAAGGGCTTTTTGTTCTGGTTTTCGCTGGTTCCAGGCAAGCCTGCAAGAGGCATCTTTTTATGATGTGAAACGGCGTCTTCCAGAAGGTGAAAAGCCATATCTTATAGGCTGAAAGGACACTGTTTGAAACTGTAACTGCCGCTGTGCCGCTCAAAATAATTTCGCCTACGGGTGAGATATAGTAAAATCAACCTTGTGAGGTCTGTTCTTCATATAAGCGGAAATAATCCGCATAGCATTTCTCCTTATTGAAATGCCTCGTGGCATATTCGCGACAAATGGGTTGCCAATAATCCTTTCCACGTTCACGTATGCCGCGTGCCGTTTCAAGTAGTTTTTTATAGTTGCCTTGCTCCACAACAAAGCCTGTATCTGCAGTGACAGCCTCCACACTTCCTCCAGTTCGATAAGTTACGACTGGAGTTCCGCAAGCGATTGCTTCCAAATTTACTGTCGGATAATTGTCTTGCCAAGTAGGATTTATGAAAGCGTCTGCCAAAGAATAAAGCTCAGCAAGTTCATGTGTGTTTTCTGTGCGGGCTATGCCTATTATATTTCTTGGCAATAGTTTCTTTTCACTCGGCTTAATGCCGACAAGCACTATAATTTCGTCTTCAGCCAAAAGGTTGGCCATGTGAATGAAATCTTCCAGCCCCTTTTCCCTGCTCCAAATGCTGGCCACGCCTAATAAAACGTGCTTACCGTCCAATCCATAACGTGACATGGCTTTCTGGGTGTTACAAATGCGAAAAACATCTGTATTGATACCGTTATGAATAACACGGAAATCATATCCATTCAAGAAAGAAGACTGCATCTCTTCTTTTATCCAATTGGAAACTGGCACAATAGTGAACTTGTCCTTAGGCATAGAAGTAAATGCCGCTTTCTTGTCCGCATAGTTACGTGCCGAGCGGTCAAACAACAGGCTGGCAGGAAACTCTTTCTTTTGTGGACAATGGTTGCATCCTGTCTGCCATTTATTACATCCGGCGTATGAATAATAGTAACAATGCCCTGTGTAAAGCCAACAATCATGCACTGTCCATATTACAGGAATTCCACATTTAGAAAGATATTCAAACAATACCTTATAATTTAAAAAATAACCGTGGATGTTGTGTATATGGATAATGTCCGGTTGTATCTTTTCTATCTGCCCGACAAACGTCCGTGTAGCCTGTGTGGAAGCGAGTCCATGACGGTCAAACAGGCGGGTCTCCCAACCATGCCAAATGGTGCTGCAACGATTTCCTATCGGAACAATCTGCGATTTGCAAGATTTGATGCCATCACGCCCCTTTCCGTATGCGATATAGCTCTTCCAACCGTTCTTTAACGCCAGCTCACCAATCTCCTGCATGATTCGTCCCGTCGAAGTGGAAATACGCAACACGGGATTTATTTGTAACAATTTCTTCATTTTTCAACCAATGAATTGAACAGGCAAATCCATTTGTTCATGACGGTTTCTTCCGAGTAGGTGGAAACCACCTTACGGGCATTTTCCGAAAGAGTTTTACGGAAAACTTCATTTCCCATGACCTCCATCATTGCATCGGCCAGCCCCTTTATGTCACCGTTTTTCACCAACAGACCGTTTTTCCCATGCTCAATAATGTCTTTGGGACCGCACTTGAAATCAAAGGAAACAACAGGCAGACCACAGGCCATGCCCTCAATCATTACCATAGGGAAACCTTCATAGTTGGAACTCATTACTAATAAAGAACTGTTGACGTATTCAGCCCCAATATTTTTTGTTGGGGCATGGATATGTGTATTGTCTTGCAGTTTCCTTTCGTTTATCATTTGTTGCAACATATCTTGCCATTCCCCTTGACCGAAAATATCAAGCTTCCAATTGCAGAACCGGTCGTTTTCATGTACAAGTTCCCATGCTTTGATGAGCCGGTCAAATCCCTTTTGATAATCTAATCTGCCAACAGCAATTACCCGGGGTAAACTGACATCTGAATAACCGTCGCCAATACGCATAGCAGCATTGGGTATTACTTCGATATTTGGAAGATTTCCCCAATAGTTTTTGTCTTCGTGCGTCAAGACAACAAATTTGTCAAACTTTCGCACAATACTTTCATCCTGCTTGGTACGCCATTTGTCAATCAATCCCAACAAGCCTTTTCGTCCGTATTGAATACGGAAAAACTTGCAAAAGTGTAATTCAAGAACCTTTTTACTTCCATCTTTTATGCTAGGAATGAAAGAAGACTCCGATGGATAGAGCGACACAACAATGTCTGCTTTTTCTTTCCGCAACAATGCAGAAAGCCGTTTTTTATGTAATCTTTTACGGTGTAAGTATCCCCCAATTTTAAGAAATACATTTTTCGTGTTGTCATCGGAATAATTAATACCCAAATCAATTTTCCTTATAGCTTCATGAAGCCTGTAAAACGGCGGTCGCTCATGCTGGTCTGTCGTGACAATGATTATATCCCATTTTAGTTCGTATGCCAAATAATTAACTTTATTGGCAAGTACACGTTCCATTCCTCCGGGATTACAGACAGAATGAATGCAATATATAATTTTCATATCGAAGAGCATCTAAGAATCCGGCGCACAAGAAATTATGTTCAGCCACATGCTATACGTTTGCCTTCCTGTCCCCTGTTCCCACATACATCTTCTGAATCTACACACAAGAACATGGCAAATACTACGAATAAATCAGTTGACACTTTCACCCAAATACAGAAATTCAGTAACAAGATTGCAATAAACAATAATTTTGCATCATACATCTTATTTATGCATTCCCTACAAACAGCAATAAAAAATATGATAAAGGAAAAAAGACCTATCAAGCCAAAATAAAATATAAAGCGTGAATATCCCGCATCCGTATTCATATAAAAGCCATAATCAGATGGCCCTATATAATATGGATCATTCGAACCGCTTGCCATATATCCATCCCCTATAATCCATGTTTTCAAGTTATCAGGAAATACCATCCCTTCCGATAACATGGCTGTTGAATGAGTTTCAAACTCTCCATATTCAAAGTAGTTGAAAAATGCCTCAAAACCGAATCTAAGCAAATTACGAGCTTCAGCATTTGTATTATATAAGCCGATACATACCAAACTTCCTACAACGACAACTCCTAATGACAGAAACAAAAAAGAACTTAAAGAAGGCGTACGGTACTCCTTGAAGGACATTATCGAAAAAACAAGATACACCAAAGCCAAAGCCGCACCTACAGTCGCAGTGCGTCCCATCATATTTCCAATTATAAATATACAGATGAATGAACTCAAAAGTATAAGAAACATCCATTTTGATTTCTGCTGTTTTATAGCTTGCAAGATAAGATATGCTATCGCTATTAAAACGGCTCCCAAGCGTCCTCCTCCAACATCCAAGGCACATCCAATTCCATACAGTCGATTCTTTACACCTACTCCCATATACCTTTCACCTGTGACATAAGTATTTACCAAATTTTTGGCAATAGGAAAATGGTCTATTAATAATGCCAACGTGCATTGCAACAAGGCTACACTCATTAAATAGCGAGCAACTAATTCTACAGATACATGGCCGTGCACTTGCCGGATAAGGCTGACGCAGAAATATGCGGCAAAGAACCATACCGCCATTGAAACGATATAACCTAAATACGAGTCGTCAGGCGTTCCGTTTATAGTCATTGATGCAAAACTGCACAATGATACGCCCAAGGCAAATATCGAAATATTAACAAGGCTTGTCAATGCAGAACTAGCATATCCCTTCATGTAATCCATGAAAAAAGCCATTAATCCCAATACCGCCAAGAACATCTTTGTGTTCACTGACGGCAAAAATGAAAAGAAGAATGGGAAAAAGAAAAAACTTGTCAGTATTGTTATTACTGATACTTGTATTACTTTTAGCATTTTAAATCAAAAGTCAAGTGCCAACGTATGTTGTAAAACGAAGAAATCATTTATATATGACGCCATAAATAAAGCGGCAAACCACTTGGTAATGTAGCCAAACTATCCAATACATACGATAACGGGCACAACTCTGCACAATACGGCTTCTTAAAGATACGCTCTTGTTTTTTAGGATAAAGCGGTTTGCTTCAGGATACCATTTATTCCATTGTCTGTATAATGAGAAGTCTGGAGCAATGATAAGGAATGGATATTTAGCTTCTAATTTCAAAAAAGCTATATTTTCTTTCAATTTATCACCAAACAAATCAGTCAGGATTTTCGATATCCTTTCCACGTTATACCTTAAAGAGTCGAAATTAGTTTGTGATACAGTATGTGAAAAAGCGGTAGTATTCATCTTGACATAATGGTAAAGGGCACGTTTCAAATGGTAAACTTTATGCGCATAAGCAAAAAGTAATATCATCGTCATGTCTTCACCCATCCCATAACCTTCAGGGAAATATATGGAATTTTCTGTATAAAGTTTCCGCCTAACCAATTTATTCCATACATTATATTTCATGCCTCCCCCCAACATTGATTTTAACGCATCTATAGGTTCCACAAATGAAGGTTCAGACATTCGGCGTTCATTTTTCTTGAAGGTCAGATACCAATCACACCAGACGATGTCCGCCTCGTTTTCTTTTGCTGCATTATACAAAAGTTCCAAAGTATTTGACTCAATAAAATCGTCACCGTCACAATGGAAGATGTATTCACCGTTGGCTTTTTCCAATCCCGTATTACGGGCCGCAGGAAGTCCTTTATTCTTTTCGTGAATGATAATTGATACCGCTTTGTTTTTGGCAGGATATTTTTCCATAACCTTTTTCAGCAAAACAATACTACCGTCCTTTGAAGCGTCATCTACAAAAATATATTCAACACCATCCAAAGTTTGTTCCATCAAAGAGCGGGCACAACGTTCAATGAAGGCCTCAACGCCATATATGGGTACAATTACCGATACCTTAGGAATGCCTGACATATTAAAATAGCATTTAATAACCGTGTCAAGATTTTATTTTATAATGAAATCCAATTATCAACCAAAACGTTCTTTGACGAGAAATCCGTCGTAACATCAAGATTGAACCATTGTTTCGGACAAATGACTTTTTTATCGGGATTGCCATTCAAATACGCACTCCACCAACTATATGTACTGTTTGATATGATATTGTGTTTACACAAACTCATCAGTTGCATGTCACAATGACTTCCCCACCCTGAACCCGGGTTGCCTTCTACCAAGTCATAATCCAGCCATGACATATTATTTTTCACCCATTCTGAATTATCAGTAAAGACATAATAATGAGGTCTTTCAACCATTAGGCCCATAAGTTCTACCGATTTCTTGTAATAATCCACATCACACGTATTCTTATACCAAATTCTTTGTTGATAATCTTTACCTTTACGTATATGTATTCCTACAGAGTTTTCTCTGTGTAAAATATTTTGCAGTTCCTTGTTCTTCTTACTTTCAAATTCAGGGAATATGAACAGCTCACGTATGGCAGTGTCTACTGACGTTACGACTTTCGCACTTTGAAAAGCACCGAGCATATACACATCCTTATCCTTTGGCGGTAACGTAATATCAAAAGCCCCTTTCGTTTCTATTACATTTGTTGTAAAAGGTAAGAACTTACGGCGCAACTTAGCTAACAAGCTATGCCCACCCCCCATTCTTCTTATATCATCTATTGACGCTTCACGAAATGTCGCTTTCGGAAAAATCTTCAACCAAGCCACATCTTCATGAGACAATGTTGCGGTCGTAAAATAGTCTACATAAGCATCATAGCCTTTTTCAAGTAAATACAAATAATATGCATATTGAAACATACGGTTGGCCAATCCGCAAGCCATATTCACAATAACCTTCATAAAATGAAAACTTACAAATTAACCATTTATCACACCATTGGGCTGCCGGAACAACAGCTTAAGACGCAAAAGAAAAGTGAAACAAATACTGAATAAGCCTTCAAACCAAGTATAACGCATAACAGTATTACGCCAAAAAGAGATATACGGATTTACACCACCGATATAGTCATATAATATCGGAGCTTTTTTGTGCAATTCATAATCAAATCGTCGAAGTATATCAGTATCAACTTTTGACCTGTTTGAAAAGCATGTTATATATATGTCCTGTACATTTGGACGTATCCTGGCATCCAGATAAGTTCTAACCTTTTCTGTAACCAGTCGATGGTATTTATCATATTGTACAGCCATACCCAATGCATTTTTTGCCAATTCGGCCATACGTTTTATTTTTATTTTGGGGTCAACAGTCTGTCCTGCACGCCCTACTAAATACATGTAGACAGGACGGTCATTGAAAACTGCTACAGTTTTAACATGTACCATCGGAGAAAATATCCACTGCTGGTCTGTATATGAGATTCCTTCGGTCTGCTTATACCCCATATCCAATAAGTTGCTAAGACGATATGTTACAGCATGCATCTGCATGCTGCTAAAAACATCAGAAGTACAAACATCTTCCATACAAAAATATGGACCCTGACCAAGACGAAAACTTACAGTCTTTTTAACCTCCCTGTATTCATCAACTACCGCGAAATCCGACAGCACTAAATCAGCATCCGTGTTACAAAGAAAATCTATGAAACACTCGAAGTTTTCCGTATCGAAACTGTCGTCGGCGTCAAGCACTTTAATGTATTTGCCTTTGGCCTCAGCCAGTCCGCGGTTGACGCACGAGCCATAGTTGCCGTTCTCCTTGTCTATCACCCTGAATATGCCGGGATGTTTCTGTTCGTATTCATGGGCGATGGCCGACGACGTGTCTTTGCTACCGTCGTTGACAACAAGCACTTCCAAGGCCTCACCGCCCCGGCTCACACACAGCGAGTCAAGGCAGTACCTCAAATACCGCTCCATATTGTAGGTAGGTATGACTACCGTCAGAACCTTGTCCATATTTCCAAGCTATTCTATGATGAAACCTTCGTGCCTTTTCAGGTCATATCTTATAAGCATCAGCTCGCGCACTGCCTCCGGCAGACATTTCTTTATACGGCCGCGCCATGTGTCTTTTACCGGCACTGAGCGGTAAGGCGACGGGCGCTGCATCAGCTCCGCCTCGTTGTCATTAACATACTTCATGGCCGCCTGCACGGTATCATAATATCCGCACAGCTTGTCCGAGCTTGTGAAATCCTTACGGCACACCTCACCGTAACGCTCAAGGATGTGCCACTTGTCCAGCTGTTCACGCTGGGTGAAAAACGCGAAGTGGGCCACCAGTGCGTCGCCGTTCCACGCGTTTGACATACCGTTACGCGTAGGATAGATGCAAGACATGAACTCCTCATCATCACCGGGCACCACGCCGCCGAACTTCCTCATCTCGTCGCCAAACCACAATATTGCGTTTATAGAGAATCGGGTCATGCCCATCTCCTTCTTTCCCATGTGCAGTTTGTCCCACTGCCCCGTTTTAAGGTATTTCTCGATGAACCATAGGTGAAGCTCTTTTGCGAAATAGCCACTCTTCCACAGCACGGAGTGAGAGGCTGACGCCTGATAATATTTGTCAAGCTTTATCTTGTTCTCAACCTGAAGCAGGTAGGTTGAAAGAGAATTGTTGACCACCAACGGCGACACAACGAAGTGCTGAGGGTTGTCCACCCTGAAACTTACCATCTTCTCAATCAATCCCGGCTCCATCCATACCACGTCGTCGTCAAGTTTGAAGTATATTGTCTCAGGCTCGGTGCAGCTTTTGTAAAAGGCATTGATGCTCGCGTTGCCGTTTACAACGCCGTCGGGCTGCCACACGAGGTTTACCACCGGAAACTTGGCAGCCACCTGTTTGAAAAACTCTATGTCTGCACCGTTGTGCGTGTTTATCCAAATGTCGTATCTGTCAACTATTTCTGAAGACACGATATAAGGTATCAGATATTGCATGTAACGACGGCGGCCGGCGGCCGTGTTTACGACTACTTTGTAGTTTTTGTACATATTGGTTTCATTAAAGTTGAGCAATGCCTGGTAAAAGACGGCCTTTGGCCTTGCGAAAAGCAGTCTTTCACGGTGTAAAATGCCGTCTTTTACATTTCCGTTGACGGCATTTACGAAATCACACTCACATAAACGATTATTTTAAAATCCGAAATTCACTGTCACACTGTCACATCGCGTGTAAATCACTATCTGTCAGCGTGTTAAGCTGTGACAGTAATATCGCGTGTCTGTCACCGCTTGTCGCCTTGCATTATGTGTGTGAAAGACAGGTGAAAGTAAACCAGGATGTCTGTCACATTGTAACTATTTGACAGCCAGCACATTCAACCTTGCTGTGACAGTGTGACAGTAAAAAACGAAAACTGTTTTTCAATTCACGGAAAAACACTTCTGCGTCAGAAGCATCTCATTGCCGCCTCGATTACCGGCGCCATGTCATAATACTTGTATTCAGCCAGACGGCCTCCGAATATCACGTTTTCCTCTTTGTCGGCCAGCTCCTTATACCGTGCATAAAGGGCGTTGTTCCTTGCGTCGTTCACGGGATAGTAAGGCTCCATGCCGTCTTTCCACTCGGTAGAATACTCCCTGCTTATGACGGTTCGCGGACATTCATACACCTGCTGTCCGAACATCTCGAAATGCTTGTGCTCTATTATCCGCGTGTAAGGTACCGCCCTCTCGGTATAGTTAACCACGGCGTTGCCTTGGTAGTTGGGCGTGTCGAGCGTCTCTTCCTCAAAACGCACCGTGCGGTATTCTAATTTACCGTAACAGTAATCGAAATATTCGTCAATCTTTCCCGTAAACACCACCTTGTCGGCCAACCCTTCCCAATGGCGGCGGTCAGCAAAGAAGTCTACGCCAGTCTTCGTCTCAACACCGTCAAGCAACCCGTCTATCAAGCGGTTATAGCCGCCAACGGGTATGCCCTGATACTTGTCATTGAAATAGTTGTTGTCAAACACCAGGCGCACGGGCAGGCGCTTGATGATGAAAGCCGGAAGCTCGGTACACCGCCTGCCCCACTGTTTCTCGGTGTATCCCTTGATTAGCCGCTCGTAAATGTCGCGCCCTACCAGCAGCAGGGCCTGCTCTTCCAAATTCTGCGGTTCGCGTCCTCCAAGCTCTTCCTTTATTTTAAGTTTCTCATTCTCTATTTTCTCCGCCGCCTCAGCCGGTGTCCTCACGCCCCACATCTGGTAAAACGTGTTCATGTTGAAAGGCAGGTTGTACAGTCTGCCCTCATAGTTGGCAACCGGCGAATTGGTATATCTGTTGAACTCTACTATCGAATTGACAAAATCCCACACCTCCTTGTTTGACGTATGGAAAATGTGCGCCCCATACTTGTGCACGTTTATACCTTCCACATTCTCGCAATAAACGTTTCCGCCAAGATGCGGCCGCTTGTCAATGACCAAGCAGCGCCGCCCAGCCTTATGCGCAAAATAGGCGAAAGTGGCACCGAAAAGGCCGGAGCCGACTATCAGATAATCGTAGTTTTGCATAGTATCAGATTAGAGTTGAAATATATCAAACGCTTCACGTGTCATTTTTCCTAAAGATTCTAACAAAAGTTCTTGACATGTCATATAGACAATATAATTTATTCCTCAACATGGACTTTAAAACAAAGTCCTTCTTCGACATACTGTTATTTAGACTTATAACAGAGAAGTCCAACGATGAAATTATATGAAGACGTCTTTTATATGAAGTTGGATTATGATATAAAGCATTCAATGTACGCCAAATATAAACTTCAATCAAAGCATTCAATTTCAATATAGCATCCACATTTGTTATAAGTTTTTGTCTTATCAACAAACTTACAATCTTATGTATATTGCTGTAATTTATATATTCATCGTCAACGGTATTCATTCGTTTCGACAAGGATCCCTCTATCTCACCTCTGTAACAATAATCCGCCTTATTCAGTATAAAGACATTATGGGCATACAATAGAAAAGTGTATAGAAATACGGCATCCTCTCCAAAACACATGTCCTTACTGAAACTGATATTATTGTCTTTAATTATGCTTGCTCTATACAACTTACCCCACGGAGACGTGTGTTCATGCAAATCATATATTGAAAACAACTTGTCTGTATCATTTTCAGTAACAAATCCTTCTTTATAATGATTTAACTTATAGATTTTATCTTTGAGTATTACCTCTGGAAAAGAGATGACCAAGTCAACGCTTTCATCGATTTTCGACAATAAATCTTCAAAATAAGAAGGACATATATAATCATCGCTGTCAATAAAAACGACCCATTGCCCAACAGACATCGCAAGACCTTCATTTCTTGCCGAGCCAACACCCCCATTGCTTTTATGAATAACTTTTACGCGATTATCTAACTTTGCATATTTGTCACATATTTCAGAAGAAGCATCAGTACTGCCATCATCAACTAAAATCAATTCCCATTTTTTATACGACTGTTCAATCACACTCTGAATACATCCGCCTAAAAATGTTTCTGAATTATAGATTGGAATGATGACAGAAATTACTGGCAAGTTAACCATATATCAACTATATTTAAATTTCAGCGGAATAACAACACTTTTATTTTATGAATGAACAAAACCGCTTTGCTACCAAAATAATTTTCGACAAAGGCCATAAACCGTTCTCGCTTTGTCTTCCATGTTCCAGCAAAATAATGGATGGTTCGTGTATTGTTTGTTATAATAATTTTATTCAAATCATAATCGTATGGGTTAAAATATTCTTTTGGATAAATATAAATATTGCCTACATTCTGTATTTTATCAATCTTTTCAAGTCCCAATCCAACAAGATATTCAGATGTATATTGTACTATTGTCTTTAAGTTCTGTTTCCCATCACTATCGATAAAGTGCAATGTCGAATACAACTGTAACAGGTCATGATAAATAGGATGCCCAGCTTCACATCCTAGCCCAAGTCCCGGATTTACATATATAGGAATTTCTTTTTCTACAATGGTCTCACACCCCATAAATGCGCCATGAACAATTATATCATCCATCGGCTTTATCACTTCGACATCTGTATCAAAATATATTCCGCCGTAATTATATAATATCCAGAAACGAGCGTAATCACTTACAAATGCATATCTTTTTTGTACATACGCTTCTTGCGTATAAGGAATCATGTTGACATCAAAATTATCTTCATTCCATTCTTTTATCTCATAATCAGGAAAATACTTTTTCCATGATTCTATACATTTAAATGCAAGACGAGGAAGAGGAGCGCGTCCAAACCAACAATAATGAATAACTTTAGGTAACATAGAGTGATATTTTATTCAAGCCACCGTTTGTTTATATACCGTCCCGGAGTTTTATATGAAATGATTTTTGCCGGAACCCCTGCTACTATCGCATTGTCAGGTACATCCCTTACAACTACCGCGCCTGGCACCGATTGTTACATTATTGCCAATTTTAACCCTCTCAACTAAACATACAGATGAACCGATATAAACATTGCCGCCATTTTCTGCAACTACACCTTCATTCGCTCCTATAGTTGTGAATTGACTCAAATTGCAATTATTCCCTATATTGCAGTAGGATTTACAACAATGCCTATTCCATGCCCAATATATAATCCGTAGCCAATAGTTGTTTCACAAGGTATTTGCAGACCATATTTCTTTGATAAAACAGACAATCTCTTTCTTACAATTTTACCAATAATATTTTTTCTAATGCTGCTATCCTAAGCCAAAACGTATATGCAAAACAGTGATTATAAAAAGTTTCACGAAACATTCTAAAAAAGATGCCCTCCTCGCGGAATAACGCCAATAATCACTGGCAATGAATTCCAATGTCGTTCGTTTTAAGAAAAAGGGCATATTTTTATTTTAATAAATATAAATGATTTTGTATCTTTTCTTTACCCATCTTATGAACGAATGCAAATAATATTCTTTGATACAGAGTATGTACCTCCTTGTTCATTTTTTTTTGAACGTTTTTATAAGACATTGATGAAAACCCTGAAACTGGAACGAACAATTCTGGACGTTTGTCTTTAATTTCCTTTATCTTATGCCACCAAATAGGACGATTTGCATGTAAATGAAACCATATAGGTCCGGCAAACATTACTTTATGAGGACAAATAAATTTTTCTGTAACATACCGAGACAATGGGTTTACAGACCTTACATAATAAGTGTCTTCAGATACGCGGAAAATTAAAGTGTCACCCTCACCATTATAGGGGGGATTATAGTTGTCAAATGTAACAAACCACTTGTCATCTTTAAAAACATTGAACCCTGACAAAGCTACTGCCGCAGAACCTTTTTTCAATCTCCATTCCGCATACTCCAAATACGTGCTGATAAACAACTTAAAAATCCAGTCTGGCAACATCCATAAGCACGGTTTCCCCATTTTTGCGGATAGCCTCCTATACCCGGAAAAATACATCATAAACATCCATCCAAATATGAATGATATTTTCCATCTCAACTGACATTCTCCACTACATACGTTTCTCCACTTCTTAAGTTCATCTGTGAAATATAGTTGGTCAACATCTATCTTAACCGCATACTTATAATTTACTTTTGATAAAGCATAATTACATTGGTTACAATGTAAACGAGGAGAATCTTCTGGAAGACTTATGGCCGTTTCATAATCTTCCTTTGACAAACTATGTGAAAGTATATTATGATTATACGGGAAAACCTTTATTTTATCAGGATATTTCTTGCACATCTTTTCAACAATTTCTGGTGTCTTGTCTGTGCAATCATTGTAAACAATTATTATCTCATCAAGCGCATCAATACACGTTTCAATACACGGCTCAATAAATCGTTCCTCGTTTTTTACCCGTATTAATCCAGACAATCCGTCTTTTAGAAAAGTCTTATCACGCATAATTATCTTAATAAAATAGGCCGACAATTTGGATTATGTGATTTTCCGAAAAGAAACTTCTTTACAAATAATTTCATTGTGAACCTTAATCCAAAATGTTTAAAAAATATTTTAACAATATTTCCAAATAATCTTATATGTTTTAACATCCATACACGACTCATTGCGGAAGAAAATTCTCCTAATATATATAATGCCGCATTTGTTGTTTGTTCCACATTATAAATGGAAATTTTTGCAAGAAGATTTTGAAAACGCTTTGTATTTGTATCAACCCCCGTCCAAACTCCATTCTGATGCCTTCTATATACCCCCATTACGTCATACATACAATAACCTACGCCCTTTTTCAATAAAAAATAAATCATGGATAAATCCTTTGAACATTTATATTGATTATATAGAGCCATATCTAAAGCCTCACGACGAAAAACTATAGACAAGGGTTGAAAATACCACTCACCTTCTATTAAACTCTTTAATTCAAAAGTCTTTCCTTTTTCTGAAATATTTTCAGGCATTATCGTTTCAAATGCATCTTTTGATTGATTATATATTACAAACCTATGCGAACACATTACATAATCAGGATGACATTCCAAAAAATCAACCTGTTTTTGAAGTTTGTAAGGATCCGTCCAATAATCATCACCTTCACAAATAGCAATGTATTTTCCATTCGCTCTGGGATAGTTATATACTAAGCTAACTCTTACACCTTTAGAATATTGATTTTCTTTTTGATAAATAGGTTTGATAATGTCTGGATATTTCTCCTCATATTCACGAATTACGTCTTGTGTTCCGTCTGTTGAAGCATCATCATGTATTAATATTTCTATTGGGAATTTTGTTTTTTGCATTACAATTCCATCAAGACACTGACGGATGTATCTAACGTGATTATACGTTAAACAACATACACTCACTATCGTTTTTTCCCTAACATTAAGAAATGCCATTCTTCACTTTTTTGATATGAGTTCTTTTTTTCTAAGAATATTTTTTGCCATTTTTACCATTGGTGGGCCGATGAATTTCTCATCCTTAACAGCAACCCCCTTCCCTTCAGCTTTTGCTTTTTCCGAAAGTTCTATCATTTCTTCCGCCCAAGATATTTCTTCCAGGGTTGGAGAAAAATATCTGTTAACTAAAGGAAGTTCCTTTGGATTCAGCACCAACATCCCTTCAAACCCCAAATTCTTACTTATTTGTAAATTTCTTTCCAAATCTTTTAGGTCATGAACCCTTATATGAACCGTATCTATAGGCAAAACTCCGCAACTCCTTGCACCAATACTAATTAAGTTACGAGCCATCATTATACTCTGCCCTTCCAAATCATGCTTTCCTTGCAAATCAGTTATAAAATCTTCACAACCAAAAGCTACAGCAATGACACGAGTACAAGCAGAACATATCTCTTTTATATTAATAACCGCACCCGTTGTTTCAATTAAAGGTATTATTTTAAATGTTCCGATTGGTAAACCTTTTTCATATTCAATAGTTTCTAATAATTTTCCAAAAAAATATACATCTTCACCCTTAGTTGATTTAGGGTACATAAAACCTGCTATTCCATCAATTGACAATTGGTAAGCATCTTTCAACAATTCTCCACTTTCACGGTCATTTACCCTTGGAAAAAGCAATTTACCATTCAAATCTTTCCTTTTAACAAACTCTTTTATATTGTCACGTGCCTTTTGCTTGTCATTATAAGGAACCGAATCTTCTATATCCAATAACAATACGTCTGCATCACGCCGTACCGCACTATCTAAAAGTTTTTGATTATGCGCAGGCACAAACATCAAACTACGCATCAAATATACATTATCCATGTACTATCTTCTTTTTACTAACACTTTTCTCCTAAACGACAATACATCTACACCATTTTGATTATATGCTATAGATTCTACGTAAACAATTCCTCTATCCGGCTTTGACTTCGATACACGCTTATCTAAAATTTTAGAACGTACATAAATCGTATCATTCAAAAATACAGGATTTAGATGTCTTACATTCTCATATTCCAAATTCGCTATAGCCTTACCGCTAATATCAGGAACTGTAATGCCGACAGCCAAAGAAAAGACTAAAGTCCCGACCACTAAAATTTTTCCATGCTGATTCTTAACGGCATAATCAAAATTTGTATGTACAGGATGATGATTCATTGTCAAAAGTGAAAAGAAATTATTATCACTTTCAAAAATTGTTTTAGACAGAGAATGATAAATTTCATCACCTACAGCAAAATCTTCAAAATAAAATCCTAACACAGAACTTTGCATAATTATTCTTTTTTCCTTAATAAACGTGCGGGATTACCTACAACAATACTATTATCTAAAACATCATTTAAAACAACGGCTCCTGAACCTACCAAACAAAAATCCCCTATATTTACTTTTTCTCTAATTGTACAATTCGTTCCAATATGACAAGCCTTTCCGACTACAACATTAGCACCAATTGTCGCATTTGATGCCACATGGGCAAACCGACGTAATGTGCTATCATGACCAAGAAAAGAATTAGGTAACATTATACAATTATCCTCCAATGTCGTATCTGGTGACAATTGAGATAAAGGAGCCATCAATACACCATTCCCAATCTTACACATTCCTTTAGGAATGATTGCCGTAGGATGTATTAATGTTGCTAAACGAGTTGCTGGAATTTCCAAAGAAACTATTTTTTTATACACATCATATTCATGCTGCATTCCTACATAAGCAATAAAGAAAACATTATTTTCATCCTGTAAAAATTTAGTCAAATCATCAGTTGTTCCTATTACAGGATATTTTTCATATTTTCCTATTTCTGTACCGATAGGTAATACATCATTTAAAAATCCTCCAATAGTATAAGTACCCAATTCTTTTGCTATTGAAATAGCAATCATGCCGATACCGCTACCTCCTAAAATAATTAAATTCTTCACTTTTATTTGTTAATTAATTCTATTATTCGTCTTACATCTTCGTCAGTCAATCCATAATACATCGGCAAACAAATAACTTGTTCAGCCATTTTTGTCGCCACGGGCAAATTGTCCGGCCTTGCAGAATCTAATCCACGATAAGTGGAGAATGTGCTGATAAGTGGATAGAAGTAACGGCGACCGAGCACGTTATGCTCTTTCATCTTGAAATAAAGCTCGTCGCGGGTCATTCCATATTGCTCGGCATCGACAAAGATTGGGAAATAAGCGTAATTATATTGTACACCGGGAACGTCCTGCATAAAGCGAATGCCCGGTACGTCTTTCAAAGCCTCACGGTAAGTATCGGCAATGTGATGACGGGCGGCTATAGCCTTGTCTACCTGTTTAAGGTTCACTAATCCGTATGCTGCGCGTACCTCGTCCATCTTGCTGTTGATGCCCGGCGCCACGACTGTAGTTTCTCCGGCAAAGCCAAAGTTCTTAAGATAATCTATGCGCCGCTTGGTCTGCTCGTCGTGCATGATGAGTGCTCCGCCCTCTATAGTGTTATACACCTTTGTTGCATGGAAACTCAATGTAGACATGTCACCGGCATTGAGCACGCTTTCTCCGTTCACCTTTACACCAAAGGCATGAGCGGCATCGTAGATGACTTTCAGCCCATATTTGTCGGCTATGGCCTGTATCCGCTCCGCATCGCAAGGCTGACCGTAAACGTGGACAGGCATTATGGCCGTGGTATGCGGAGTGATAGCCGCCTCTATCTTGTCCGGGTCAAGGTTACATGTAACGAGGTCAATATCAACAAATACAGGCTTTATTCCGTTCCACCACAAAGAATGTGTAGTAGCGACAAAACTGAACGGAGTAGTGATTACCTCGCCCGTTATGCGCATGGCCTGCAACGCCGTTATCAAAGGCAGTGTGCCGTTGGTAAACAGGCTGATAAACGGCACTCCGAGATATTCGCAAAGGGCTTTTTCAAGTTCCTTATGATAATGCCCGTTGTTGGTTATCCACTTACGTTGCCAAATGTCTTTAAGATAGGCATCCAGCTCATCCAACGACGGCATCAGCGGCGACGTCACCGTGATTAGTTTTTCTTCCATCTTGTTAAACGTTAGTTTTTTTCTTTTTCACCAACGACATCAACTCGGCATATTCGTCAAACTTCATCGACTTGGCACCCACAACATAATATACCATACCTGTAAGGATGCCGACAAAAAGTTGCAGCCACAGCGAATCAAAAGCCTGCACAACCAGCCATACAAGGATACCCATCACCATTGAATGTGCCAATATGTGCAGCAAGTCTTTCATCTGTGACCAATATCCGTAATCAATAAGCCGTTTAGTATAATACGTATTGTAAACCAAAGAGAGCAAAGACCCTACAATACGGCCATAACACATGGCTACAATGCCAAGGGGAATGGTGACGCAAAGTATAATTACTCCTTGTATTTTCTTTATTACCTCTAATTTCAAGAAGAAATCGGAGCGGCCTTTCACCTGCAACAGGTTGAGGTTGATTGCATGTATCGGATACCACATCATTGAAAAACATACTATCTGCAAAAGGTATATCGCCCCCTCCCATTTATCGGTAAGCATAAGTCTTATCAGTGGGTCGGCCACAGCAGCAAGCCCTATCATCAAAGGAAAAACGATGAAAGCCGAAAGACGCAGAAAGTGTTTATAAGCACTGGCAAGTCGCTCTGGTTCGTTCTGTATTGAACTAAGCACAGGAAACGTTACACCTTGGAGTACTCCTGTTATGTTGGATGACGGACATTGCGCTAAACCATCTGCACGGGAATATACCCCTAATGCCGTGGATGAAAAAAATTTTCCTATAACCAATGTATAAACATTGTTGTATAATGTATCCAATAAGGCTGACGCCAACAATTTTGAACCAAAAGAAAACAGCTCACGAAATGATTTCCATGAAAATATTAATTTTGGCATCCAACGTACATAGAACCATAACAATATTGTACGCAACAATGATGAAAGTACTGAAGGAATTGCCAACGCCCACACTCCATGACCACGATAAGCCATCCATAGCCCTATGCTTCCTGTAAGAAATGTTACCCAGACCGAAATCCTTGCTCTTGTCTTAAAGTCTATGGCAATTGACAATTTTGCGCTCTGAACTCCTGAAAAAGAAGAGAACACAAATGTTAAAGACACAACCTTGGTTACATCTTCAAGCAATGGAATACCATAAAATGACGCTATATAAGAAGAAATTAACCATAAGACCAAATAACAGAAGAAGCCAACAGCAATATTAAAATAAAAAACGGTGCAGAAGTCTATCTCCGTTCGGTCTTGTTTCCTAACTAACGCCGTTCCAAATCCACCATCTATAAACAATTGCGAAACAGCCAAGAATATAGCAAGCATCGCCACCACGCCATAATCCGACGGCAACAGCAACCGGGCTATCAATATGCTGAATACAAACTGTATGCCTTGGGACGAGAAGCGGTCAACACAGCTCCACAATACACCTTTTACAGTTTTTTCCTTCAACGTTGACATGGTATAAGCAATGTCTGCTATTACATTATTTTTAAGTTACCGCCCTAACTGCCTTCTACAGAAGTTAACCTTCGTACACCGCTTTACGGAAACATGAAAAGTTGTTCCGCCTGCAACCTTTTCAGAGTGGCAATGGCCAAAGGAACTTCGTTTCCGATTTCAGGATAGTGCTTTCCACTTACCCTCAACCGTTAACATCACAGCCATTTGCAAGCACCTTATCTATTAGGATTATTGTTTTATTATCTGTATAAATTCAGGCTGCACCTCTACCGCAGCAGTCAGCAGGTTGGGCAGTTCCACAAACAGGCGCTTAACCCGTGAACCTTGCAGTTTCATCAAACGGCCTTTGTAGCCGTTCAGCAGGCCGCCTACTATACGCACATATTTGCCTACCATATTAGCCTTGATGTCTTTTGGCTCATAAAAACACGGATTGTTGGTTGCCTTAACGGCGTTGATAAAACGCTCCATGTCCGCATTCCTCACCGTCATAGGAGTGCGTTTCCCGTCGCGAATGAAGCGGTATTGCAGCGTGCTCGTTCTTTCCACTATAGGGTCAAGCACCTTGTGTGATTCATGCACGAACAGCAAATCCTGCATGAAAGGTACCTCTACGGGTATGCGTTTGCCTTGCCGCACGACCAATTTCCAAATCAAAGGAGTGAACACTTCAATCCCCATTTCTCCAAGCATTTGGTAAGCGGGAAGTTTAGCGTTGTTTCTTTTGAGGTCGCGCATTACAAACCACTTCAAGTCTATTTCCTCACGAGTGGATGTACCGCCAGTGCCAATATGGCTGTGGATGTGTTCTTGCAAATTGTCTATTTTAGATTAAGTGCAAACCTTCTAATCCTGCAAGTTATGTTAAGTAGTTGAACAACAAGCAGTTACGAGTAATACGTCTAAAAGTTTTTGCCTTCATTCCAAGCATTATATCCATATTCTGCCCCTTAAAAAACCGACATATATGGAGCTGCCTCACTCTATTTAGTTTTGACCATCTCCTAAAAGGAGACAGTTGCTTTTGTGAAACAGTTATAACTCATAGGGTTAATGCTTTATTTCAGGCGGATTTTGTCAACAAGAAGAAATTTATATAGATAAAAACATAAAAAAATACGGTCAAATTTGTTATGAAATAAAATTATTTTGTAACTTTGCACTACCAAAGATTGTCTCCTTTTAGGAGACAGTTGTTTCTACCGGACGCTTTGTTTGCCTGTTAAAGTCCCTTCAATATTTTACGGTTAGCCTTGTCAACTTCCCACGACTTTATCGAATCCAGATAAATTTGGGTGGTTGTCTCCGAGTCATGTCCCAGTCCTTCGCTTATTACAGACAGGGGGATGTCCTTGCACCTTGCTATGGTTGCCCAGCTATGGCGGCTATAGTACAAAGACAATGGCACTGACAGTTTTATCAATGCGACAACGTCTTTCAGACGCCGGTTTATTTTCATCATCTGATTTTGATATTGGCGGCGTTCCTGCCCGTCTTCTCTCATGATAATAGGTAAGAGGTATTGGGTAGGGTTCGGCTTGTATTTGTCTATAACCGTCTGCATCTGTTCCGTCCATTCGATTGTCAGCAGCTGCCCGGTTTTCTTCCTGCGGTATGACAGGTAACCGTTTTTCAAGTCACCTCAATTCCGCAACCCTACTAAAAGTCTCAGAGCGTTGTGCCCCAAAACCGCC
>ERZ780117.33-NODE-33-length-71763-cov-8.217033_pt1 | contig 71763 bp, 49 predicted proteins | sample MGYA00510985_ERZ780117 | MGnify/ENA primary metagenome ERZ780117 (study PRJEB29588, sample SAMEA2159553) | human gut metagenome | biome: human gut; feature: human-associated habitat; material: faeces | place: Denmark | collected 2008/2010 ...
TTTTCGGCCATTCATAAATATAAGAATATCCTCAAATGTCATTTCACTTTCTGGTGAGTCTACTAGTTGTTTTACTTTAGTGGATAGTACTTCGATTCTTTTAGGTTTTTTTGCAGCCATATTTCTTATCGCTTTAAATGATGAAATGTTTTAAATAGCACAGCTCCTCTTTTTTTGAAGAAGAGAGTCAATATAAATGAATTGTTTTCGTAAAAGTACATTTTTTATTTTTCAAAATCAACTTTTTACAAAGAATATTTAGAAGTTATATTGTTTTGTTTGTTAAAAAATGTAGGTTTAGCATTGGAACAATGGATCTTTAGTCTCTTTGCCGTATAATATGCGGAAAATATGAATACTATCTATATTTGGCAAGATGAAAGAATGGCCTAATTTTACTTGGGATGATAGAGGACTATCATATAAATTAGGAAAAGTTCGGAGTTTACAAGGTAAACTTGTAGGTAAAATGAGTGCCCTCGGCTTTGATATGAAAAGTAATGTAATACTTGATGCGTTAACAGCAGATAGTTACAAAGTCATCTGAGATTGAAGGTGAAATATTGAATGTAGATGGGGTACGCTCTTCTGTGGCTCGTCATCTGGGAGTAGAGATAGAAGGATTACCCGAAACTGATCGCTATGTAGATGGGGTTGTAAGTAATGATAGATGCTACTTAAAACTATATGCAGCCATTGACAGATGATCGTCTTTTTGGTTGGTATTCTGCTTTGTTCTCCTTGAAACAGCTATTCCATTAAAACTTCAGGGAAGATTACTCGTAGTAACTTATACAGGCTGCGATTGGTATTCATGGGATTGTTCCTTTTAATTTAACCCCAAAGATGATCCTATTTTGATTATCTACATAATACGCCCACAGGGTTTTCGGACTGACCCGTTTTTACATTAATTTCATAAATACACAAAAGGTAGTTATCTCTCAAATAAAAAAGATTCTGATAATACGTTATTATCAGAATCTTCCTTATTTCAGTGATCCGCTTGGGGCTCGAACCCAAGACCCCAACATTAAAAGTGTTGTGCTCTACCTGCTGAGCTAGCGAATCAAACCTTATTGCCGTTAAGCGGGTGCAAAGATAGATAATTTTTTTGAAGTTGCAAAGTTTTTTGCTTTTTTTCTTATCTTTGCGCATAGGTTTGCAGGAGGATGTGGAAAAGCTCTTCGGAGGTTGTATGCATCGTGCCTGCAGATTGTGTACGTCATTCATACCAGATTATCTACATTATTAATATATATTATATGGCAACAGTTGACGATAAGAAAATTATTTTTTCAATGGTAGGTCTGAACAAGACCATTCAGCAGAACAACAAGCAGGTGCTGAAGAATATCTATCTGTCGTTCTTTTATGGAGCGAAGATTGGTATCATCGGTCTGAACGGTTCGGGTAAGTCTACCTTGCTGAAGATTATCGCCGGGTTGGATAAATCCTATCAGGGCGAAGTGGTGTTTTCACCCGGGTATTCGGTGGGATATCTGGCGCAGGAACCTTATCTGGATCCTACGAAAACCGTGAAGGAAGTAGTAATGGAAGGCGTTCAGCCCATCGTGGACGCGCTGAACGAATACGAAGAAATCAATCAGAAGTTCGGCCTGCCTGAGTACTATGAGGATGCGGACAAGATGGAGAAGCTCTTCGCCCGCCAGGCTGAATTGCAGGATATCATCGATGCGACGGATGCGTGGAACCTGGACAGTAAGCTGGAGCGCGCCATGGATGCTTTGCGTTGTCCGCCCGAAGACCAGTCGGTAGAGCATCTGTCGGGAGGTGAGCGTCGCCGTGTAGCCCTCTGCCGCCTGCTGTTGCAGAAGCCTGACATCCTGTTGCTGGACGAGCCTACCAACCACCTCGATGCCGAGTCCATCGACTGGCTGGAGCAGCACTTGCAGCAGTATGAGGGTACGGTGATTGCCGTGACGCACGACCGCTACTTCCTCGACCATGTGGCCGGATGGATTCTGGAGCTCGACCGTGGGGAGGGTATTCCCTGGAAGGGCAACTATTCCAGCTGGCTGGAACAGAAAACCAAGCGCATGGAGATGGAAGAAAAGACGGCCAGCAAGCGTCGCAAGACGCTGGAGCGCGAGTTGGAGTGGGTGCGCATGGCGCCCAAGGCCCGTCAGGCCAAGGGAAAGGCCCGTCTGAACTCGTACGACAAGTTGCTGAACGAAGACGTGAAGGAGAAGGAAGAAAAGTTGGAAATCTTTATCCCCAACGGTCCGCGTCTGGGCAACAAGGTCATCGAGGCCAAGCATGTGGCCAAGGCTTATGGTGACAAGTTGCTTTTCGACGACCTCAACTTTATGCTTCCGCCCAACGGCATCGTGGGCATCATCGGGCCGAACGGTGCAGGTAAGACTACATTGTTCCGCCTGATTATGGGATTGGAGAAGCCCGACAAGGGTGAGTTTGAGGTGGGCGAGACCGTGAAGGTGGCCTATGTGGACCAGCAGCACAAGGATATCGATCCCAACAAGAGTGTTTATCAGGTCATTTCAGGGGGCAACGAACTGATTCGTATGGGCGGACGTGACATTAATGCCCGCGCCTATCTTTCCCGTTTCAACTTCTCGGGTGCCGACCAGGAGAAGCTTTGTGGAGTCCTCTCGGGCGGTGAGCGCAACCGTCTGCACCTGGCCATGGCCTTGAAGGAAGAGGGTAACGTGCTGCTGCTCGACGAGCCTACCAACGACATCGACGTCAATACCCTCCGTGCCTTGGAGGAAGGTCTTGAGGACTTTGCTGGCTGTGCCGTGGTCATCAGCCACGACCGTTGGTTCCTCGACCGTATCTGTACGCATATTCTGGCCTTTGAGGGCAATTCGAATGTGTTCTTCTTCGAAGGTTCCTATTCGGAATACGAAGAGAACAAGCTGAAGCGGCTGGGCAAGGAAGAGCCTACCCGCGTGAGATATCGCAAACTGATGGCCGATTGACGGATTTAGGTTTCGAATTGACAGCAAATCTCAATTTTGAAGCTCGGGAAAATATTGTTTTTCCCGAGCTTCAATCTTTTTATATTCCGTGTCTTTTCTTGTTGTGAAAAAAGTCTTATCTACTCTGAAAAAATGTAGTATCCTCGTAATATTTATATGAATTATATTCATTATCTTTGCACGAGGAAACAAAAATTAATGTTTAATTAACACTATCTACTAACTAAAAACAGAATTATGAGAAGAAATCTAATTCATTTCCTGTTAATTGCTGTGATGGCTGTATGCAGCGTGTCTGCCTTTGCCCAGACCACTACAGTAAAGGGCCAGCTTGTTGATGCTGAAACAGGCGAGCCTTTGGTGGGTGCTGCCGTAATGGTGGAAGGTACTTCACAAGGTTCCGTGACCGACGTGGACGGTTATTTCAAGCAAAGCGTTGCTGCCAATGCGACATTGGTATTCAAGTATGTGGGTTACAAGGACCTGAAGCAGAAAATTGCTCGGAAGGGAGCCTCCGTAGATTTGGGCGTCATCAAGATGCAGCCGGATGCGGTGATGCTGGCAGACGTTACGATTACTTCATCTATTGCTGTCGCTCGTAAGACTCCGGTAGCAGTGTCAACTGTAAATCCTGTGTTCATTGAAGAAAAGCTTGGTACACAAGAATTTCCGGAAGTATTGAAATCTACTCCTGGTGTGTACGTGACTAAAGATGGTGGTGGTTTTGGTGATGCTCAGACACGTATCCGCGGTTTTGAAAGCGAGAACGTTGCTATGATGATCAATGGTGTACCTATGAATGGTATGGAGAACCAGAAGGTTTATTGGTCCAATTGGGCTGGGCTGTCAGATGTTACTAGTTCTATGCAGGTTCAACGCGGTTTGGGTGCTTCTAAAGTTTCCTCTCCTGCTGTAGGTGGTTCAATCAATATCATTACTAAGAGTACTGATGCAAAGAAAGGAGGTTTTATTTCTTATGCCATGGGTAATGATGGTTTCAATAAGATTTTATTCAGCGTTTCTTCAGGTTTGACGAAAAATGGTTGGGCTTTTACTTTATTAGGTGGAAAGGACTGGCGTGATGGATACATTCAGGGTACAGAATCTGAAGGTTACAATTATTTTATAAGTGTAGCGAAACGTTTCAATGATAATCATCAATTAACTTTGTCTGCATTCGGTGCTCCGCAATGGCATCATCAACGAAATGCAAACAATGCACTGAATATTAAAGGATGGCAACAAATGAAGCAATTTATGGGAGACGATAGTCCTTATAAATATAATGCGACATTTGGTTATCGTAAAGGTCAAGTTTATAATTCTAGCCGTAACTCATATCATAAGCCTCAAATTTCTTTGAACCATTTGTGGCAGATAGATCATAAATCGAGTTTGAGTACTGCAGTTTATGCATCTATTGGTAGAGGAAACGGATATAGTGGTACAGGAACTTCTGAATATCGTAATAAATGGTACGGTGCATCCTATGGAAACTTAAATTGGGATTTCCGTCATGAAGATGGTACTTTCAACTATGATGCTGTTGATGAGTTGAATGCAAGTAGTACTTCCGGTTCAAAAATGGTAATGGCAAAGGCCATGAATAATCATGAATGGTATGGGTTATTATCTACATATACTACTAAAATTGGTGAGTATTTTGATTTTTATGGTGGTATAGATTATCGTTATTATAAAGGATTACATCAAAATATAATAACAGACTTATTTAGTGGAAAGTATTACGTTGATTATAACCGTGGTAATGTTTTGGCGGTGAATAATGCAGCTGCAAATAATCCTGATTTTGTCAATCAAAAATTGGGGGTAGGCGATGTCGTTTATCGTGATTATGATGGTTTTGTAATGTCAGAAGGGGTATTCGCTCAGTTGGAATACAATCGTGATAAATTAAGTGCTTTCGTTTCAGGCGGTGTATCAAATACCAGTTATTGGCGTTATGATCGTTTTTATTATGATGAGGCACATGCTAAAAGTAGCAAGAAACATTATCTAGGTGGTAATATCAAAGGTGGTGCCAACTATAACTTGACTGAACATCATAATGTATTCTTTAATGCTGGGTATATTAGTCGTGCGCCTATGTTTGACACTTCGTTCATCAATTCACAGAATTCACATGAACGTAACCCGGATGCTGTGAATGAAAAAGTCATGTCATTTGAGTTAGGTTATGGATTCCGTAGCAGTGTCTTCACCGCCAATGTGAATGCATACTATACGAAGTGGATTGATAAGAGTTTGTACGACAGCTCTACTGGTACGAATGGTGAACGTTACACTTTGAATATGACAGGTGCGAATGCTAAACATATGGGTGTCGAGGTTGATTTTGAAGCGAGACCTACTCGTTGGATGAGTATTAATGGTATGTTCTCTTGGGGTGATTGGCGTTGGGATGGATTAGCTACAGGATTCTATTTTAATTCTGAAGGTCAGATGGTTACTGCAGCAAATGGAAATGTGGTCGCTGATATGTCTCAAGCTGAAAATTATCGTTATAAAATTCGCATGGATAATGTGAATGTTGGTGGATCAGCTCAAACTACAGCTGCTTTGGGAGTAACTGTACGTCCTATGGATGGTTTGCGTATTGGTCTTGATTGGAATTTTGCAGCTCGTCTTTTTGCTGATTATGATATCGAAGCAAGTGATGCAATGCCTGGTGAAGAATATATCGTTGGTAAGCCTTGGCAGGTTCCTTCATATCATGTATTTGATCTTAATGCCGGTTATACTTTTGACTTTGGTAAAGTTCGTGCAACATTGAGTGGAAATATCAATAATCTCTTCAATCAGGAATACATCGCTGATGCGTGGGATGGTAGTACATGGGAAGATGTTGAACGTGTAATTTATGGCTTCGGACGTACGTATTCAGTGAGACTGAAGTTTAATTTCTAAACCTAACAATAGAAAGTTATGACAAGAAAGATTTATTTATATAGTTTGTTTGCAGCTATTTCATTGATGTTTGGAAGCTGCGATTATAACGAGAATAATTTTCCAGGATTTGATGACAATCCTTTGGAGGAGATTGCACAATATGAGGGCGATTTCACAGGAGCATATCCTGATAATGGCTATTTTATTGTTGATAAGAATGGCAATGATTATGTCATTGCGTCTGAAGATGCTGCTGCTTTTCAGACATCAATGAATGATATGATGAAGAAATTATATCCGTATGCAGATAAAACCTCATCCGCTAAAATTTCAAATGTTCTTACAGGCGAGGTGACTAAGGGCATGGATCAGGCTGATATTAGCTATACGCTGGTGACAGCAGACTATGATGCTATGGGGACGGAAAATGGTCAGCCAGGAAGATATAATAATTTTGAGGAGGATATGGATATCGATGGATATCTGACATCTTTCTGTGCTACGAAATATGCTGATGAGGCAATTGGAACGACGGTCAATATTACTTATGTATTGTATACGGGTAGTAATTCCAATCAGTCCCGAATTTATGAGAAGACAAGCGATGGCTGGATTAGGAGTGATATGAAGGCCTTTACAGCTGATTTTTCTTATACTTTACAGAAGGATGATTATGATTCGATGGGTACAAATAGTGGTGAACCGGGTCGATATGATAATTTTGATAGTGGGATGAATCCAGATTTTTATCTTCCTATTTTCTTGAAAGAGAAATTTCCATATGCGAAGGATAATGTAATATATAGTATTGATTATAAATTCTATAGTGATGGTACGACAGTGACTCGAACCGCTATTTATCGTTATAAAGACGACAAATGGAATGCTTATGATCCCTACACTGATGAGGTTAAACTTACTGCGATGACAGCAGAGTTGACATTTGATGGTACCAATTGGGTTCTTGATCGTCTGGTCGGAAGTAGTATTGAAATTACTTTTGAAGCCGACGATTATAAAACATTATTGGATTGGGTTATTGCTAATAAACCGGCATATAAGAGCACATTGAATGACAACGATGAGTATTATTTTGGTGCTTCTGCTGCATATAATAATATTAATAATAAATATAATACTTGGAAGAAGTATTATGATGTTGAAGGAACTTATGCTTCCATGAGCGATGAAGAATTGCAGGCTGTGATGGATGAACGTTTGGAATGGGGTATCATTAATCTTATTCTTCCTAAGCGAGTGACAGAGCCTGAAGCAGATATGAGTTATATGGTTATTTATAAGATTTATGGTGGACGAGGCGACGGCAATTATGCGATGTCGTTTGTTTATAATGCTGCATCGAATTCTTATGAAAAAACTGCTGGCCCCGTTGCTGTTCAGTGATTGGGTATAGCTTGATTTTGAATGAAGAGGCTATCTTGGATAGCCTCTTTTTTTAACTTCTTAAATATATGATACATGAATAAATTATGGATGATTATTCTATTGTCTCTTTGTCTTACAGCCTGTTCTGATGGGAATAATGGAATACCTGAACCATCTATACCAGAGGAACCTATAATTCCTGAAGAACCAGAGGAACCTGTTATTGAGACAACAGAAGAAGGATCTTTAAAAATAGTAATGTTGGGATATGATGACAATATAACTGATGGTGGGATACTGCAAGCCGAACATTTTTCTGATGCCATAATTATAAAAGATAAGGAATTCCAAGGAAATGGATATACCTTTGTGCAGACTGATGTTCACAACCTGAATGAAATGCCTGAATGGAGTACATTGTCACACTGGAGAGTATCAGTTCCTATTATCTCTGGTGTCACTTATTGGGCTGTGCATACGAGCGATGAAGATTGTCGATATCTTAAAATGAGAGTTGCCTACATTGAAGGCAATGAAGTGGGAGTGGAATATAAGGTCGCTGATACCGTGATACGTCCGCAGATAAGCGATATAGAACAAACTATTGAAGGAAGTTCTACGTTTATTTTTAGTCCTTCTGAAGCAGAGCTCTATTTGAAAAATACTTTTTCACCTATCGTCAGAAAGAATGATGTATTGTCTGGCAATAATTATATTTTTGCTTTATGTGATAATGTTGCCAAATTATCAGATATGCCAGATATTAATGGGAATTTGGTGTGGGATGATTCAGTTTCGATAGAAGAAGGTCAGATATACTGGGGCTCCTATGTTCTTCCTACTTCTTGTACTTACTTTAGGTTACGTATTGCTTTTGTAGATGGTGATAGAGTGGGTATTGAATACAAGCTTGATATTACTCAAGAAATACAGAATGTCAATGCCAATGATCCGATAGAGGGAAAATCTTTTGTGACCGATTATTCAATGCCTCACTTGAATCCCGATAATTATTATGTCGAGCATATAGCTTCTTATGGAAATGAGGAGTATTTGAATTTTGCCTATGAGTGGGTGGAAAATAAGAAACATACAGCATGGGTAGCTTTCAGCTTTGACGAGATTACTTCACAGAAGAATGTGAGCCGTTCGGATGCTTGGGCCGAAGATCCTTTGTTACCAACAGGCTGGTGCCCCGAAGAGAGCAACCATAAGAGTGACGGTTTCGATAAGGGCCACCTCTGTGCGTCCGAAGACCGGGTGTATTCGAAGGAAGCCAATGAACAGACATTCTATTACAGCAACATGAGTCCGCAGATGAGTTCGTTCAATGGCGGATTCTGGGCTTCGTTCGAAATTCTGGTGCAGAAATGGGCCCGTTCCGGAGGGTATACCAAGCTGTATGTCACGAAGGGAGGAACTGTGGACCAGCTGTTGGTGAACTTTACAGGTACCCGTAAGGGAAACGACGGCGTTTTGCCGCAGACGGATGCCAATGGTTTTACCAAGAAGGGACTGGCCTGCCCCAAGTATTATTACATGGCCATCCTGGCGGAAAAGGGGAATGAATATCATGCCATCGGTTTCTGGATGGAGCATCGCGATGACTATGGCTACGAGTACGACAACTTTGCCCCTTCGGACGTGATGAAAACCTATGCCCTCAGCATCGACGACCTGGAGAAGAACACAGGCCTTGATTTCTTCTGCAACCTGCCCGATGATGTGGAGAACAGTGTGGAGAGCACTTGGAATGAAGCAGACTGGGCCTGGTAGCCGAAGGCTTGCTTCTTTATAAGAATGACAATCCCCGGCATCTTTGATGAAAGGATGCCAGGGATTGTTGTTTGATGCCTGTCGGTTCGACGGTTTATTTGTTCACCACGTGGATGGGCTTGCCTTCCTGATAGGCTTTCAGGTTGTCCAGGGCAATCTGCATCAGACGTTCGCGGGCAGCTGTGCTGGCCCAGGCGATGTGGGGAGTGATGTAGCAGTTACGGGCCGTGAGCAGCGGGTTGTCGGCGCGGGGAGGCTCTTGTGAGAGGACATCGACACCGGCGGCATAGATGCGTCCGCTGTTCAGGGCGTCGGCCAGGTCCTGCTCGTTGACCAGCGGGCCGCGTCCTGTGTTGATGAGGATGGCGGTAGGTTTCATCAGACTGAGACGGCGGGCATTGACCATCTCACGGGTCTGCTCGGTGAGGGGGCAGTGCAGGCTGACGACGTCGCATTCGGCAAACAGTTCGTCCAGTTCCATTTTCTTGATTTCGGGTGGCAGCTGGAAGTGCGATTTGGAGGTATAGGCACACACCTCCATGCCGAAGCTGATGGCGATGCGTGCGGTTCTCATGCCGGTGTTGCCCAGGCCGACGATACCCATCTTCTTGCCGGCCAGTTCGATGAGCGGTGTGTCCCAGAAGCAGAAGTCGGGACTGTTGGTCCAGCGGCCTTTGTGTACTTCTTCGGAGTGGTGCTGCACCTGTTGGGCAATGTTCAGCAGGTGGGCAAAGACCATTTGGGCCACGGAGTCGGTACTGTAGGCGGGAATGTTGGTCACGGTGATGCCACGTTCTTTGGCGGCAGCAGTATCTACGATGTTGTATCCGGTAGCCATCACACCGATGTATTTCAGTTGGGGCAGGGCGGCCATGTGTTCGGCTGTAATGACCACTTTGTTGGTGAGAAGTACGTCGGCACCTTCGGCGCGTTCCACTACTTCTGCGGGGGCGGTACGGTCATAGACGACACATTCGCCCAACTTCTTCATTTCGTCCCAGGAGAGGTCTCCGGGATTGGCGGCATAGCCGTCGAGCGCTACAATTTTCATGTCATTCAAATATTAAATATCAAATATCAAATATTATTTTTTTTCTTCATTGTAAGTATGGTTGCGGTTAGTAGCTTGATAAGTTCTCTACAATCATTATCTATAGATAGAAATTGTTTCTCGGTCAGATAATCGGTCTGTTTTAGAATTTGTAACCAATATAATGTTTCTGAGCATTCTTTTTGGGCTATAGCAAGTTTATGTATATAGTCAGAGGAAGATTCTGCATAAACAGACTCACTGATGTTGGCGCCTATTGAAGTACCGCTCCGTAAAAGTTGTTTGCTCATGACTTGTTCGTCCTTGTCTTCCTTTAAATATTTGTATAATTTGATAATCCTTATAGCAAACAAAACAGATTTGTCATTCAGTATATATACTTTTTCCCCCATATATTTAATATTTTATATTTGATATTTTATATTTAATTAAACCGTTCTTTTCCCCACAACGCCTGCATCCGTTCCTTGTGTTTGGCTTCGGCCGCATTCTCCTGCGGATGCCAGATGCTGTGGTCTTTCAGTTCGTCGGGAAGGAACTGCTGGCGGACGAAGTGGCCCGGGTAGTCGTGGGCATACTTGTAGTTTTCTCCGTAGCCCAGTTGCTTCATCAGCTTGGTGGGGGCATTGCGCAGATGAAGGGGGACGGGAAGGTTGCCGGTCTGTCGGACCAGTTCCAGCGCGTCGTTTATGGCCATGTAAGCCGAGTTGCTCTTGGGGCTGGTGGCCAGGTAGATGGTCGTTTCGGCCAGGGGGATGCGGCCTTCGGGCCAGCCTACCTTCATCACGGCATCGAAGCAGGCGTTGGCCAGCAGCAGGGCGTTGGGATTGGCCAGCCCGATGTCTTCCGACGCGGATATCACCAGGCGGCGGGCGATGAAGGCCGGGTCTTCGCCGCCTTCCACCATGCGGGCCAGCCAGTAGATGGCACCGTCGGGGTCGCTGCCGCGGATGGACTTGATGAAGGCGGAGATAATGTCGTAGTGCATCTCGCCGTCCTTGTCGTAGGCCAGCGGGTTCTGTTGCAGGCGTTCGGTCACCATGTCGTCGGTGATGACGACGGTGTCGCCCGTTTCCGATTCGACAACCAGCTCCAGTATGTTGAGCAGCTTGCGGGCATCGCCTCCGCTGTAACGCAGCATGGCGGTGGTTTCCTTCACTTCGATGTGGCGTTCGCGCAGGATGTGGTCGGTGGTCAGCGCCCGCTGGAGCAGTTCCAGCAGGTCGTCTTTTTCGAGAGGTTTGAGAACATAGATCTGGCAGCGTGACAGCAGGGGGCGGATCACTTCGAACGAAGGGTTTTCCGTTGTGGCGCCGATCAGTGTCACGATGCCCTGTTCGACGGCTCCCAGCAGAGAGTCTTGCTGGGACTTGCTGAAACGATGTATTTCGTCGATGAAGAGGATGGGATTGGCTTGCGAAAAGAACCGGTTGTTCTTGGCACGCTCAATGACGTCGCGCACGTCCTTCACGCCGCTGGTCACGGCGCTCAGCGTGTAGAACGGCGTTTCCAGCTTGTTGGCGATGATTTGTGCCAGCGTCGTTTTTCCCACTCCCGGAGGTCCCCACAGAATGAAGGATGAAATGTGTCCTGAATCAATCATTTTGCGGAGCACCGCTCCCGGGCCGACCAGATGTTTCTGGCCGATGTATTCGTCTAATGTTTTGGGCCGAAGCCTTTCTGCCAGTGGTTGCACGTTTGTATGTTCTTAAAATATCATCATGATCATGAAGCGGATACCATCCTTCTTCACGCCGGGGATGTCGGTGTAGGTGAGGCGGCGCACGTATTCGATGTGCAGCAGCTTGAAGATGTTATAGATTCCCACACTGGCCTCCACGTAAGGTGTCTTGCCCATGACGTAGCTGGTGGGCACACCGTTGCGGGTCGGGAAAAGGAAGAGGTCCGGGTCATGGCTCTTGTAAGGGTTGTTCTTGTCGGTCAGTGTTCCCCACAGGCCGCGGATGCGGAACATTTCGCGCCACTTCAGCTTCTTCAGCAGCGGGATGCGGTTGAAGAGCTTGCCGTTCATGTCGTAGCTCAGGGCCAGCGAGCCGTAGCGGTCGTTCAGGAACTCCATGTTGTTGATGAGCGAGAACGATTCGTTGTGCTGGGTGATGTACGACAGATTGGCCATGGGGAGGGTCAGCAGGGGGAAGGGCACCTTGTTCCACTGGGCACCGGCACGGGCGGTGATGTCAATCTTGCCCCACGAACCGAACCAGAAGCGTTTGCGCAGGCCGATTTCGGTGAGGTTGAAGTTGTATTCACCTCCCAGCACGCCCTTGAAGCCGGCTGTGTGCGACAGGGTGAACTGGGGTGCGTCCAGCGATACAGGTACGCGGCGCTGCTTGGTGTTGACGAAGGTCTCGCCCGGAGCATATCGCAGGGTCACACCCACTTCGGCCGTGGTGATGTCGTGGACGAAGGTGTTCTTGTCGCCCTTCACGCCGGGTGTCTCACCGTCGTTGCGCCAGTATTGCAGGATGCCGGCGGGCTGGTCGTTGCGGTGGCGCAGCATAGCCTTGACGGAGAATCCCGTATTGGTTTCCAGTTCGTAGTTGATGGTAGCGTCGCGGATGTAGGACAGCTGGTCTACGGTGGTCCATTTCCAACCCACGAACATGTTGTCCTTGTCGGTCTCCAGATACTTGTCTACGGGCGACATGACGTCGTAGGTGTATTTGGCGGAGATATAATGTTTGGGGAACTCCCACAATACGTATTCGCGCTTGTTGAACGAATAGGCCACCTGTCCGGAGTAGAACCATTTCTTGTCGCGCGTACCGTAGGCACCATATCCGCTGAAGTTCCAGTGGGGATCCAGATTGCCGGTGGTCATACCGCTCAGACGGAAACGGGCTCCGTTCACATAGTTGCTGGTAATGATGGTGTTGATGGGGCCGAAGTCGAACTTGCTGGGATGGTCCTTGTTTCCTGTCTCCACAAAGTTTTCAATCAACGCCTTGGCACCGAAGATGATGATCTTGAATCCCGGTATCTGCTCGATGCGGTTCATGAAGATGTCCATGGTACTCTCCTTCTTGGTGAGGGGCACCTGGCGTACTTCCGCCCAATACTCGTCGCTCTTGGCCAGCATGTTGGCTTCCTTGATGACTTTTCCTTTCAGACGGAAGAGGCGGGGCTCTATCTCGTCAAAACTGTATTTCGAATATTTGGTGGTACGTTGCACTTCCAGTCCCTGGATGCCCTTCATCAGAGCCAGTTCGACGGTCATGTCGTCGTCGGTCAGCACCCAGTTGCTGTCGGGCAGCTGTTCGAACTGCTGGACGATGTCCAGGTTCTCCACGAAGTTGACTCCCGTCTTTTTCGGCAGGTTCATGGTACACTTCTTCACGGCGTAGGTGGAGTCCTTCACCACATACAGGTGGCCCGTAAAGCCGAAGTCCTGCGGGTTGTTGGGCACGAACGTCAGGTGCACACATTCCTGCTGGTCTACCATCAAGGTGTCCATCAGATAGTATTTGTAGAACGAGATGGCGCCGCGCCCGATGGGGCTGACGAAGCGGCGTTGCAGCAGGCGGATGTCGTCGTCGTAGATGTTTACGTCCGAGAAGACGTCGTTCAGGATGGTGCCCAGCATGTCGCCGGTACTGAAGAATTCCTCGATGCCCGTCGAGTTCATGCCTTCGATGATGGTCTTTTCGCTGCGCGGACTCTTGCGGTAGATGGTGCGCGAGGCCGTTTCCTTGATGGAGATGGGCAGAATCTGCTTGCCGGTCTTGGGCGACGTTTCCACTTGGTCCTTGAAGAAGGAGAACTTCTTGTAGAGGCCTTTCTCCATCTTCTCCGGCGTGACGTCGTTGAGCGACATCTTCATCTTCTCGTATTTCTGGTATTGGTAGAAGTCATTCTCCTCCAGCTTCAGCTGCTTCTTGTGGTCGATGACCTTGCGCATGAAGTCTACGGCCGGATTGTTCTTCCGGGAGTATTTTTCTTTCTTCGGCTTTACCACCACTTCGGCCAGCATGATGTCGTCGGGCGACATCTTGACGTTCAGCACCTTCTGTCCCGGCTTGATCTTGATTTTCTTGGTTATGTAACCGATGGTGGAAAAGGTCAGCTCGTCCCAGCCTCTGCGGGTTTCGACTGTATATTCTCCTTCGCCGTTGGTAATGGCTCCCACGCCTTTGCCTTCGTACTGGACGGTGACGTAAAGCAAGGGTTCGTTGGTGATGGAGTCGGTTACGACGCCTTTGATTTGTGCGGATACCCCCGTGAGCTGGGTGAAAAGCATCACTGCCAGGAGGGTGAGGGTTATATAAAGTTGCTTCATATCTATTATAATGGAACTGCAAAGGTAGTAATTTGCAAGCAAATAAGAAGCAAATTTGGATTATTTGGGAATTGAGATTATAAAAATATGGAAAACATCCCTCGGGTATGTATCTATTTCTTAATTCTCAGTTCCCAAATACTAATAATTATTTTTTCAGCAATACCTGCACGATGCGTTCGGCCGTGCGTCCGTCCCAGCGTTCGGGCAGGGTGCTGTGCTTCCATTCGCCTTTCAGCATCTTCTCCAGAGAGGCCGACAGGGCGAAGGTGTTTTCGCCTACCAGTTCGTTGGTACCGATGCGCCACGTCTCGGGATGCTCGGCATAGGTGTTCAGCGTGATGCAGGGCACGTCGAGGAAGGTGGCTTCTTCGGCAATGTTTCCGGAGTCGGTGACGATGCCGCGTGCCTGGTTGATGAGGAAGCCGAAGTGCAGATAGCTTTGCGGCGGCAGGATGTGCAGGTTGGGGGCGTTGATGCCCGTTGCCAGGATGGCCTGCTGCACGTAGGGATGCAGGGGAGCCACGACGGGAACTCCGTTGGCCCGGTCGAGGATGGTCTGCAGCAGGGACTGGAGCACGTGCCGCTGCTGGACCAGTTCGCGGCGGTTCAGCGTGAGCAGCAGGTAGCAGCCTTTTTTCAGTCCGAGGGAGTCGAACCAGACGGGTTGCAGCAGGCGGTGGCGGTTGTAGCGGATGGTATCCATCAGGATGTTGCCCACGTAATGGATGTATTCCGGTATCATGCCTTCCTGGTTCAGGTTGCGGTTGGCGGCCATGCTGGCGGCAAACAGGTAGTCGGAGATGGCGTCGACAATGGTGCGGTTCACCTCGCGCGGCATGTTCATGTCGAACGAGCGGGTACCGGCGATGACGTGTGCCACCTTCAGTCCGCGCTTTTTGGCCACGATGGCACAGCTCATGGTGGCTGTCATGTCGTCGACTACCAGCACCGTCTGTGCCGGGTGGGCGTTGAGTTCCTTTTCGAAGGCCAGCATGATGTCGGCCGTCACCTGCGAATGGTCGGTGCCCGTAACGCCCAGATAGGCGTCGGGTTTCTTCATATCCAGGTCGGAAAAGAGGGAGGGCTCCAGGGCCGGGTCGTTTTCCGGACCGGTATAGACCACCCGGTAGGTGATGTCCTGACCCGTTTCGCGTGCGGCGTCCATGGCGCGGCACAGGGGAGCTATTTTCATAAAATTGGGGCGTGCGCCCGCTACAATGGTTATTTTCATGAGTCGAACCTTTTAAATCTTTCACAAAAGTACGTTTTCTAATGGAATTTTATTCGTTACTTTGCAGGAAATTTCATGTATATGCCTACATTTGTTCAGATACTCGATTTTGTGGGGACGTTTGCTTTTGCTATCAGCGGCATCCGTCTGGCCTCGGCCAAACGCTTTGACTGGTTTGGCGCTTATGTGGTTGGTTTTGCCACGGCTGTGGGCGGTGGTACGCTGCGCGACTTGCTGCTCGACGTGACGCCCGGCTGGATGACCGATCCTATTTATCTCATCTGTACGGGTCTTGCCCTGATCTTCGTGACCATGTTCGGCAAGCACCTCATCCATCTGAACAACACGTTTTTCTTTTTCGATACCATCGGCCTGGCTCTGTTTACGGTTGTAGGTGTGGGCAAGAGTCTGTCGCTGGGTTATCCTTTCTGGGTGGCCATCATCATGGGCAGCATGACGGGTGCTGCGGGCGGCGTTATCCGCGACGTGTTCATCAACGAAATCCCGCTGATATTCCGTAAGGAGATTTATGCGGTGGCGTGCGTGGTAGGCGGATTGGTCTACTGGGTGTGCGCGCTGGCACAGGTGGACGATTACATCTGTCAGATAGCCTGCGGTATCGTGGTTTTCCTGACGCGCATTCTGGCCGTGAAGTACAAGATTTGCCTGCCGACGCTGTCGGGGCATGCCTGACAGACGGCCGGCCGATAGGGCAGGAAAGAGAGAAGGAAGAGAGACTGGTTCAAATAAAGAGATACAATTATAATCCCCTCCTTCTGGAAGGAGGGGTGCCCAACGGGCGGGGTGGTAGGTTTTCACGATTATAATATCAATCCATGTAATATGTGTTGACCTACCACCTCCCCCTATCGGGGACTCCTCCTTCCCGAAGGAGGAGAGTTTGAGTTACCTTTGTTTTGATACACCTCTTTTATGGTATCCTGACGAAGTGCTTTCTCAGGGTCTGACGAAGTGCTTCGTCACCCCCTCATGCAGTGCTTCGTCAGACCCTCACGAAGCACTTCGTCAGAGGGTCATGCAGTGCTTCGTGAGGATGCCATCCGGCGGGTGGTTGCGGGCTGTCCCCGTCAGAACAGCGTGTCTGTCGTGTTGAACAGCTTCTTGTCGTTCAGTTTCACCACCTTGCCATATTTCTCCAGCTTCTTCAAGTCTATCATCTTGGGGTTGCCCATGATGGCGATGGCATAGGGTTTGCCCTGGATGTTTTCCTGGTAGAACTTCACAATGTCGTCGAAGGTCAGGGTATCGATTTGCGGCAACTGCTCCTTGGCCGGGTCTTCGGTATAGCCCTGGTAGCCGAGGTTCACCAGATACATCGCCTTGGTGCGGAAGTCGGGATGGTTGGTCAGGGCCGACTGGCGCAGGTAGCTCTTGATGTTGTCGATGCGGTCGGCGTTCTGCGGCATGTCGTTGATGAGTCCCATGAACACGTCGACGGCATCGTTGGCCTTGTCGTTCTGCGTACCGATGCTTCCGTACAGGTAGCTGGCTTTGCCGGCTATTCCCTGCGTGGCGGCGTAGGCATAGGCCGTGTAGGCCATGGAGCGTTTCTCGCGGATTTCGTTCAGTACCAGTCCCGTGAAGTCCAGGCCGAAGTACTGGTTGAAGGCGTCGCGCAGCACGTCATCCTTCTTGTCGGCCGTCTGCATGGGCAGGTAGAAGTGGATCTGTGCCTGTTCGGCATCGCTGTTCGGCAGGAAGTAGATGGTGTTTTCGCTGACGCTCTGCATGGGCTTCACGCGCGGCGATTCGGACGGGCGTTCGTTGGCTACCAGCGGGAGGTTCTGGCTCAGGATGGTGTAGACGTTGTCGAACGGCAGGGTGCCGGTATAGAAAATCTTTGATTCGAAGTTGGAGGCGCGGTTGATGTCGCCGGTCAGTTCCGAGATTTGCAGCTCCAGCACTTCCTTGTCGGTCAGTTCGTCGATGTAGTCCGACTTGTCGCCGTAGAGCAGGTACTGGCGCAGGGCTTCGTTCAGGGTGCTGACGTTCTCCTTGCGCTGCTGGCGGGTACTCAGGATGTTTCCCTTCAGCTGGGCCAGCTGCTTGTCGTCCAGTTTGGGCATCAGTATCTGTCGGGACAGGAGCTGGCAGGCCTGGGGCAGCGTTTCCTCGAAACCTTCCATCACGATGGTCAGGTAGTTGGAGCTGGCCGACACGTAGCAGGTAGCGTTCAGCTTGCTCAGTTCCTCCTTCAGCTGTTGCGGTTCGTAGAGGCCCATCACGCCGGCATTGTTCATCAGGCTGGCGGCAATGTCCAGTTTGGGGAATTCATCCGTTCCGGCACCATATTGCAGGACGAGCTGGAAGATGTTGTTCTCCTTGTTGGGCGTATAGTACACCTTGGACCGGTCGTTCAGCTGCTTCACCTGCACGTCGCTGAAGTCGAGGAAGTTCTCGGCCACGTGGCCGATGGGCAGGTTCTTGAACTGCAGGGCGTAGAGCGACTGCTGGCCCACGGGCGGTTCTACCGGCTTGTAGTTGGGCTTGGCTATCTTCTCGTTCTTCTTGGCTTTGCCCTGCTCGATGTAGAGGGCCAGGTAGTTCTTGGACAGGTATTGCTTGGCCACACGCTTCACGTCGTCGTTGGTCACGGCCATGATTTTGTCCTTGTAGTTCAGTATCTCGTTCAGGTCCTGTCCGTTGCAGAAGGCGTTCATCAGAATCATGGCTTTCTGCTCGTTCTTCTCCATGGCCAGGTCGAACTGGCGGCACATTTCCGCCTTGATGGCGTTGATTTTCCAGTCTTCGAACGCTCCGTTCGCAATCTGCTCGATGGCTTCCACCGCTTTCTTCTCGGCACTCTTGTTCGACTCGAAGCGGCGCTGGTTCTCGTCGTAGAGCGGGATGCTGACCACGACCGAACGTCCCTGCTCGCGGAAGGTCTGCGCATAGGCTCCGGCGCTGGTCAGTTCGCCGTCCAGCACCAGCTTGTCCAGCGCACCCGTCTGGCTGCTGTTGCTCAGCAGGGACAGGGCGATGTCGAGGGCGTCCTCATCGGGGTGTCCGGCAGGCACGCCGTTGAACACCATGGCCACTTGCGGATAGTAGCCAATCTTTTCGGTGTACTGCTTGCGTCCCTGGATGCTGGTGCCCGTATATTCCTTGCGTGCCGGCATCGGTTTCCTGGCGAGGCGTCCGAAGGTGCCTGCGATGCGTCCTGCTACCTGCTGGGCGTTGACGTTGCCCACCAGCACCAGTACCATGTTCTCAGGCACGTACCAGGTATCGTAGAATTCGATGAGCTTGCTCAGCTGCGGGTTTTTCAAGTGTTCGGGCAGGCCGATGATGTCGCGCGAGTAGGGGAAGCCTTCGAAGGCCTTGCTCATGAAGAAGCTGCTCACGGCCTGGTTGGGGTTGTCCTGCGCGCGGTTATACTCTTCGTACACGTTTTCCAGTTCCGGCTGGAAGGAGCGGAACACGGGATGGATGAAACGCTGCGAGGAGATTTCGAGCCATTTGTTGATCTGATAGGCCGGGAAAGAGCTGTGATAGAACGTGTAGTCGTAGCTGGTGGCGGCATTCACACCCTTGGCTCCGATGCTTTCCATCAGGCTGGAATATTCCGTCGGCAGGCTGATTTTACCGGCCTTCAGGGTCAGTTCGTTGATTTCCTGGTTCAGGGCGTCTTTCTTGACGGGGTCGGTTTCGGCGGCCCGCTGGTCATATTTGGCGATGATTTCCTTATAGATAGGTTCTTCTTCGGCCCAGTTGAGGGCACCGATGTTGTCCGTTCCCTTGAACATGACGTGCTCCAGGTAGTGGGCCAGTCCCGTATAGGCTTCCGGGTCGTTGATGGAGCCGACGCGTACGCCGACCAGTCCGAATACGTCCGATTTGGACTCGTCTTCCCATATATATACGGAAAGGCCGTTTTTCAGTTGGAATGCCTTCAGGCCCTGGCTGAATGCGGGCATAGCTATGACGGCTATAGCCAGACATAGCAGCATTTTCAGTTTCATGAATTTCATAACTTTACATTTTTTTTCGGTTGATGTGTCTTTGATAGTTAATCTGTATACAAAGCTATAAAAAAATCACAATCGGTACCGGGAAGTGGTAGAAAATTTATCTCCGGAACGGATTTTTATATCCTAAATTGACGCGGGCTGGTGACAATATGATATATAACATATCTTTTGCACGGAATATTTTCGGTATATAAATGTCGATATGTCAAAAGAAACCGCTATATTTGTAATTGTTAAGTTAACCCAACAAAAATCACTAATACCAGACTACGATGAAAAAAGAAATTAAGTTCAGTCTCGTCTATCGGGACATGTGGCAGTCTTCCGGCAAGTATCAGCCGAGGGTGGACCAGTTGGTGCGCATTGCTCCGCTGATTGTCGAGATGGGCTGTTTTGCGAGAGTGGAAACCAACGGCGGTGCTTTCGAGCAAGTGAACCTGCTGTATGGCGAAAATCCGAACAAGGCCGTGCGTGCCTTTACCAAACCGTTTCATGAGGCAGGCATACAGACGCACATGCTGGACAGGGGATTGAACGCCTTGCGTATGTATCCCGTACCTGCCGATGTGCGCCGCCTGATGTACAAGGTGAAGCATGCACAGGGCGTGGACATCACCCGCATCTTCTGCGGATTAAACGAGACCCGCAACATCATTCCCTCCATCAAATATGCGTTGGAGGCGGGCATGATTCCGCAGGCTACGCTGTGCATCACCTATTCGCCGGTCCACACCGTAGAATATTATACCGAGATTGCCGATAAGCTGATTGAGGCCGGTGCGCCCGAAATCTGTCTGAAGGACATGGCCGGCATCGGCCGTCCAGGCATGCTGGGCCGGCTGACCAAAGCCATCAAGGAACGCCATCCCGAAGTCATCATCCAATATCACGGGCACAGCGGTCCGGGCCTCTCCATGGCCTCCATCCTGGAAGTCTGCGAGAACGGTGCCGATATTATAGATGTGGCCATGGAACCCATGTCGTGGGGCAAGGTGCATCCCGACGTCATCTCCGTACAGGCCATGCTGAAGGACAAGGGCTTCCAGGTACCCGAAATCAATATGAAAGCCTATATGAAGGCACGTGCCATGACGCAGGAGTTTATCGACGACTTCCTGGGTTACTTCATGGACCCCACCAACAAGCACATGTCGTCGCTGCTGCTGAAGTGCGGACTGCCCGGTGGCATGATGGGTTCGATGATGGCCGACCTGAAGGGAGTGCATTCGGGCATCAATATGATATTGAAGAGCAAGAACCAGCCTCCGATGAGCATCGACGACCTGCTGGTGATGCTGTTCGACGAAGTGGAGTACGTATGGCCGAAGCTGGGCTATCCGCCGCTGGTCACTCCGTTCAGCCAGTACGTCAAGAACGTGGCGCTGATGAACGTCATGCAGCTGGTGAAGGGCGAGGAGCGCTGGACCATGATAGACAACCACACGTGGGACATGATTCTGGGAAAGAGCGGACGCCTGCCCGGCAAGCTGGCGCCCGAAATCGTGGAGCTGGCCAAGGAGAAGGGATACGAATTCGTGAATACCGACCCGCAGTCCAACTATCCTGATGCGCTGGACCAGTATCGCAAGGAGATGGACGAGAACGGCTGGGAGTATGGCGAAGACGACGAAGAGCTCTTCGAACTGGCCATGCACGACCGTCAGTACCGCGACTACAAGTCGGGAGTTGCCAAGAAGCGTTTCGAAGAAGAACTGATGCGCGCCAAGGATGCCGCCCTGTCCAAGGGAGCCGTGTCCGAAGAGGAAATCAGGAAACTGAAGCGCGCGAAAGCCGATCCGGTGGTGGCTCCGTCCAGGGGACAAGTGCTGTGGGAAGTGTCGGTCGACGGACCGTCGTCTGCCCCGTTTGTGGGTCGCAAGTACCAGCACGACGAGGTGTTCTGCTACATCTCCACGCCGTGGGGCGAATACGAAAAGATCTATACCGGATTTACGGGTCGCGTGGTGGAAGTATGTGCTCAGCAGGGCGCCGTGGTGAACAAGGGTGACGTGATAGCCTACATCCAGCGCACGGATATCTTTGCATAGTCTGTTGCTTCCCGTTCGGTTTCGATAGGTATGGGCACGCTTGCGTGCATGCGGTAAAAGGCTTGTAGAGGCAACGGACTTGGGGGATGCATTCCGCATGCATCCCCCTTTTATAGGGCAGAAATGGTCGGATCGGGTAGTGGGCTCAGAAGGCTTCCGTCATGTTGAAGTAGAAGAGCGTCTGCTTGTTCACCGTGTTCTTGCCCAGGTCCAGGCGGACGTTCATGCGCGGCTGCACCTCGATGCGGAGGCCGACGCCGTAGTTGGGCAGTACGCCTTCTATCTTGCCGGGGGTGGGGCCCATGAAGCCGCATCCTCCCCACACGACGAAGCCCAGGTGGTTGATGATGCGTTTAAGCCACGTTTCCTGGTCGGTGTTCAGCATCTGGCGGTATTCGGCCATCACGATGTGCGAGGACTTGTCGCGGTACTGTCCCTGGTAATACCCGCGCAGGTCGAAGGGAGTGCCGGTCAGTGCGTATTGGGTCAGCGGGATGTTCTTGCCGAAGACGTTTTTCGTCTGGGCGGTCCAGGCGATGACCTTGCGTTTGCCCACCTCCTTGTATTGCCGGTAGTCCAGTTCCAGTCGGTAGAAGTTCCGGTCGCTGCCGAAAATCTTGTGGTACATCATGCCCCGGAAGTCCAGGTAGATTCCCTTGTAGGCGTTGGCCGGCACGTCGCGGCTGTCGTATGTCAGCAGGAAACCGATACCCGAGTTGAAATTCTTGTATCCGTCGGCATCACCTCCGGCCGCCTGATAGCTTTCGTTGTTTACCAGTCCCTTGGCCGGCTGGGTAAAGTGGTCGTAGTTGATGTCAATCTGTGGGCCGGCAAAGAAGTCGCTGTTGCCCAGGCGGAACAGGAACCAGGGGTTGATTTGCACGCCGCTGTAGCGGTACCGGCTGGTCGAATCGCTTCGGATGTAGTCCCGGTTGGTGGTATATCCGATGTCGTAATAATTCTCCACCGTATTCTTATAGCTGAATTTTCCGAAGATGCGGAAACGGTCGTGCTTGAAGAACAGCTGGGGCTTGGAGAAAATGTTGACTCCACCGTCGAACATGAATGCCAGGGCTGCCGGCACCACCGAGCGTTTCAGGGTCGTGTCCTGGGGAGCCATGCTGAAGGTCATCAGGGCGCTTCCGCCTATCAGCAATCCGAAGTCGGGCGAATAGCTGGGACCGCCCAAGATGTTATAATGAAAATTCCGATTGGCTTTCTTCAGCTTTTTCAGCTCTTTTTTAGTCAGAACGGGCGTGCTGTCGTTGGGAACGGCAGTTTCCTTTTGCTGGGCCTGCAAGCCGGTCACCACCAGTGCAAGTATGAGCAGAATGAATGTAAATTTCTTCATATGGTTGGAAATGTGGTGCAAAGGTATTAAAAATCTCAGAAAAAGCTTTTATATTTGTAGCTATTAACACTAACCATACTAAAATTTGTCATTAATGAAGAAGCAATTTTTATCGGTCTTTGCTCTGACGGCGGCCTTGTTCAGTGCACAGGCACAGGACAATAAGGGAGGCATCAGCCCGGATATGCTGGGACAGATACGTCAAACTTATCAGGGAACGGCTTCCGACAAGGCCTTGCGGAATGCCATCGGCAACAACAGTATCCGCAACCTGGCCCTCAATCAGGAAAACATGCAGGACATGGATACCCATTTTTCCGTTCGTGTCAACTCGAAAGGCATCACCGACCAGCAGTCGTCGGGGCGTTGCTGGCTTTTTACGGGACTCAACGTGATGCGGGCCAAGGCCATTGCCAAATACGGCATGCCGGCATTCGAGTTTTCCGAAATCTATCCTTTCTTTTGGGACCAGCTGGAGAAGTCGAACCTCTTCCTGCAGGGCATCATCGACACCAGTGACAAGCCGCTGGAAGACAAGACCGTGCAGTGGCTGTTCCAGCATCCGCTGAGCGACGGCGGTACGTTTACCGGAGTGGCCGACATTGTGGGCAAGTATGGCCTGGTGCCCAAGGAGGCTATGCCCGAGACCAACAGCAGCAACAATACGTCGCAGATGGCCGAACTCATCTCGCTGAAGCTGAAGGAATACGGCCTGCAGCTTCGCGAACTGGGAACCAATGGCGCAAAACGCTCGGTCATGCTGGAAGAAAAGACGAAGATGCTGGGCACCATCTACCGCATGCTGGTGCTGAATCTGGGCGTTCCGCCTACGGAGTTCGACTTCGTGCGCAAGGATGCCCAGGGCAATCCGGTGGAGACGGAGCATCACACGCCGATGTCGTTCCTGGAAAAATATGGCGACAAGAATCTGCTGACCAATTACGTCATGCTGATGAACGACCCCAGCCGGGAGTATTACAAGTGCTATGAGATCGACTACGACCGTCACCGTTACGACGGAAAAAACTGGACATACATCAATCTGCCGGTAGCTGACATCAAGGAGATGGCCATCGCCTCGTTGAAGGACAGCACGATGATGTACTTTTCATGCGACGTGGGCAAGTTCCTCAATTCCAAGCGCGGCCTGCTCGACGTCAACAACTACGATTACGAGTCGTTGATGGGCACCACGTTCGGCATGGACAAGAAGCAGCGCATCCAGACCTTCTCCAGTGGTTCGAGCCATGCCATGACGCTGATGGCGGTAGACCTCGACAAGGACGGAAAGCCCTTGAAATGGATGGTGGAGAACAGTTGGGGTCCGCAGGCCGGTTATCAGGGACACCTCATCATGACCGACCGCTGGTTTGACGAATACATGTTCCGCCTGGTGGTAGAAACCAAATATGTACCCGAAAAAGTGAAGGAGCTTCTCAAACAGAAACCCATCCGGCTTCCGGCCTGGGATCCGATGTTTGCGGAGGAAAAATAGATCCTTAAATGAAGAGAGAGACGAGGAGGCCCGTGCGGGCCTCCTTTTTTTGTTGTTTTTCAGGCCTCTGAAAGCCTGCCGGAGGGCTCCGTGTTCGTTAACGCTGGCCATTACGGAAATTTCTCCTTAATTCCTTTCTTATTTACTCTTAAATCACATTCTTTTTTGCTAATTTTGCAGGCAAATTAATGAAACCATTATTTTAATCAACACATGGCAAATGTAATTAAGTTACGCAAAGGCCTTGACATTAACCTGAAGGGCAAAGCTGCCGAAGAGTTCTTCTCTGTGAGAGAACCGGGATTTTATTCACTTGTTCCCGATGATTTTACAGGAATTACTCCCAAAGTGGTGGTCAAAGAACAGGAATATGTGATGGCCGGAGGACCCTTGTTTATCGACAAGAATCATCCTGAATTAAAATTTGTTTCACCCGTGAGTGGTGTAGTGACGAGCGTAGAACGAGGTGCACGCCGTAAGGTGATGAACATTGTCGTTGAGGCTGCTACAGAACAAGACTATGAGGAGTTCGGCAAGAAGGATCCGTCGAAGATGGATGCCGGGCAGGTGAAAGAACTGCTGCTCAATGCCGGAATGTTTGCTTTCATCCGCCAACGTCCCTACGATGTTATCGCAGATCCGACAGTGGAGCCGAAAGCAATTTTTGTTTCCGCTTTCGACAGCAACCCGTTGGCGCCTGACTTCGAATTTGCGCTGAAGGGTGAAGAAGCAAACTTCCAGACTGGTCTTGACGCTTTGGCTAAAATGGCCAAGACTTATCTGAGCATTAGTGTGAAGCAGAAAGCTGCTGCCCTGACGCAGGCCAAAAATGTGACTATCACTGCTTTCGATGGTCCGCATCCTGCTGGTAATGTCGGAGTGCAGATCAATCATATTTCGCCCATCGCGAAAGGTGAGACGGTGTGGACTATTGGAGCTGAAGCCGTTATCTTTATCGGTCGTCTGATGAATACCGGTCGTGTGGATATGACCCGTACGGTGGCCGTTACGGGTAGTGAAGTGAAGAAACCCGCTTACTGCAAGCTGAAAGTCGGTGCTCTGCTTACCAACGTATTCCAGGGTAATGTAACGACTGGCAAAGAACTGCGTTATATCAGCGGTAATGTACTGACGGGTAAGAAAGTTTCTCCCAACGGTTTTCTGGGTGCTTTCCACAACCAGCTGACCGTGATTCCCGAAGGTGACGACGTACACGAAATGTTGGGTTGGATCATGCCTCGTTTCAATCAGTTCAGTGTGAACCATTCTTATTTCAGCTGGCTGATGGGTAAGAAGGAATATGTGTTTGATGCCCGTGTGAAGGGTGGTGAACGCCACATGATCATGTCCAATGAGTACGACCGTGTATTCCCGATGGATATCTATCCCGAATATCTGGTGAAAGCCATCATTGCAGGTGATATCGACCGTATGGAAGCTTTGGGTATCTACGAAGTGGCTCCCGAAGACTTTGCCCTGTGCGAGTTTGTATGTTCGTCCAAGGTGGAAGTTCAGCGCATCGTACGTGCCGGACTCGACATGCTTCGTGCTGAAATGGCATAAATTGTAAGTTGTAAATTGCTAAATCGAAAATAAATTAAATGAAAGCGTTAAGAAATTATCTCGACAAGATAAAGCCGAACTTTGAAGAGGGCGGCAAATTCCACGCGTTTCGTTCGGTGTTTGACGGCTTTGAGACTTTCCTCTTCGTGCCCAACACCACTTCGAAATCGGGAACGCATATTCACGATGCCATCGATAGTAAACGCATCATGTCGATGGTCGTTATTGCATTGATACCGGCTTTGTTGTTCGGCATGTATAATGTGGGCTATCAGCATTTCCATGCCACTGGTGCCGAAGGCGGTTTCTGGGCCATGTTCTTTTATGGCTTCCTGGCCGTGTTGCCTAAGATTATCGTTTCGTATGTAGTAGGTTTGGGCATTGAATTTGTTGTAGCTCAGTGGAAGAAAGAGGAAATCCAGGAAGGTTTTCTCGTTTCGGGTATCCTTATCCCGATGATTGTGCCAGTGGATTGTCCTTTGTGGATGCTGGCCATTGCCACAGCATTCTCTGTAATCTTTGCTAAGGAAGTATTTGGTGGTACGGGTATGAACGTGTTCAACGTGGCTCTTATCACTCGTGCTTTCCTGTTCTTTGCTTATCCTACGAAGATGTCCGGTGATGCCGTATGGGTTTCTGGTGACTCGATCTTCGGTCTTGGCCAGACGGTAGATGGCTTGACCGTGGCTACTCCTCTGGGCATTGCCAAGACTTCGCCCGTTGCTCCCGATTTCTCTTGGGACATGGTGACGGGTTTGATACCGGGTTCTATTGGTGAGACAAGTGTGATAGCCATTGCCATTGGTGCCGTTATTCTTTTGTGGACAGGCATCGCCAGCTGGAAGACCATGCTTTCTGTATTTGTGGGAGGGGCGTTGATGGCTTGGATATTCAATGTGGCAGGTCCTGATACGGCTGTGGCCCACATGCCTTGGTATGAGCACTTGGTGTTGGGCGGTTTTTGCTTTGGTGCCGTGTTTATGGCTACTGACCCTGTTACTTCAGCTCGTACGGAGACGGGCAAATATATCTATGGTCTTCTTATCGGTGCCATGGCCATCATCATCCGCGTGCTCAATCCGGGTTATCCTGAGGGCATGATGCTCGCCATCCTGCTGATGAACATCTTTGCCCCGCTCATTGACTATTGCGTGGTGCAGAGCAACATCAACCGCCGTGCCAAACGTGTGGCCGCCAAATAAGTCTAACCATTAAAACCGAACGTTTGATATGAATACTAATAGTAATAGTTATACTATGATTTATGCTTCGGTAATGGTTATTATCGTTGCTTTCCTGCTGGCATTTGTCAGCTCTTCGTTGAAAGCTACGCAAAACAAAAATGTGGAAATGGACACGAAGAAGCAGATACTTGCCGCTCTGAACATACGTGGCGTGGCCGATCCTGACGCCGAATACAGCAAATACGTGAAGGATATGCTGATGAACGAGGACGGTACGCTGACCGAGAATACAGGTGCCTTTGCCACCGGTTATGAGAAAGAAGTGAAGGAGAACAACCGCCTGCATGTGTTTGTAGCCGAGATTGACGGCGCTAAGAAGTATGTTTTCCCTGTATATGGTACAGGCCTTTGGGGAGCCATTTGGGGGTACATCGCCTTGAATGACGACAAGGATACAGTGTACGGTACTTACTTCTCACATGCTAGCGAGACTCCAGGTTTGGGAGCCGAGATCGCGGGTGAGACTTTCCAAAACGAGTTCAAGAATAAGAAGACGTTAGAAAATGGCGAGGTAACTCTGGGGGTAGTGAAGTTTGGTAAGATTGAGAAACCCGACTATCAAGTAGACGGTATCTCCGGAGGTACTATTACCTCTGTGGCCGTGGACGCCATGATAAAGAATTGCTTAGGCAACTACAAGAAGTTTTTAACCAATAATGAGGGGGAGGAATAATAGACTATGGGACAATTGTTTTCAAGTAAAAATAAAGAAGTGTTCGCCACACCGCTGGGCATGAACAATCCGGTTACCGTGCAGGTGTTGGGTATCTGCTCCGCATTGGCCGTAACCGCTAAGTTGGAGCCGGCTATTGTGATGGGACTTTCCGTAACCGTCATTACGGCATTCTCCAATGTAGTGATTTCGCTTATCCGCAAGACCATTCCCAACCGTATCCGTATCATCGTGCAGTTGGTAGTAGTGGCCGCGCTGGTAACTATCGTGAGTGAGATTTTGAAGGCGTTCGCTTATGATGTGAGCGTGCAGCTTTCTGTATATGTAGGTTTGATTATCACGAACTGTATTTTGATGGGACGTTTGGAAGCTTTTGCCATGATGAACGGTCCGTGGGAGTCATTCCTCGATGGTTTGGGTAACGGGTTGGGCTATGCCAAGATTTTGATTATTGTGGCGTTTATCCGCGAGTTGCTTGGATCGGGCACGTTGCTCGGTTTCAACATCCTGAACTATGAGCCTATCAAGAATATGGGTTACGTGAACAACGGCTTGATGCTGATGCCTCCGATGGCGCTTATCATCGTGGCATGCATCATCTGGTATCAGCGTGCCCATCATAAAGAGTTGCAAGAGAAATGATTTCTTGGATAGAAAACGAATAAAATAGAAATATCATATTATGGGAGAATTTTTTAGCTTACTCGTCCGCTCCATTTTCGTGGACAACATGATATTCGCCTTTTTCCTCGGCATGTGTTCATACTTGGCTGTGTCGAAGACGGTGAAGACATCCGTGGGCTTGGGTATCGCCGTGACTTTCGTGCTGGTGGTGACCCTTCCCGTCAACTATTTGTTACAGACCAAGGTGCTGGGTCCTGATGCTATTATCGAGGGGGTTGACCTCAGCTTCTTGAGCTTTATCCTGTTTATTGCGGTTATCGCCGGTATCACTCAGCTGGTGGAAATGATTGTAGAGCGTTTCACTCCTACGCTTTACGCCCAGCTTGGTATTTTCCTCCCGCTGATTGCCGTAAACTGTGCCATCATGGGTGCTTCGCTCTTCATGCAGCAACGCATCAACTTGGGCGCAAGTGATCCGAAGTACATTGGTAGCGTTTCCGATGCTATCTCCTATGCCCTTGGCTCAGGAATTGGCTGGGCATTGGCTATCATTGGGTTGGCTGCCGTGCGCGAGAAGATGGCTTACTCCGATGTTCCTGCTCCTCTGAAAGGTCTGGGCATCACGTTCATCACCGTGGGCCTTATGGCTATGGCGTTTATGTGTTTCTCTGGTTTGAACATTTAATTAAAGAAAGGAGCGTAACAAATGGATATGAATTTGATATTGGCAAGCGTGGGGGTATTCCTTGTGGTAATCCTGCTGCTTGTGGTAATCCTGCTGGTAGCCAAGAACTATCTGGTGCCGTCAGGTAACGTGAAACTAACTATCAATGGCGAGCGTGAATTGGAAGTGGCTTCTGGAGGCACGTTACTCAATACATTGGCTGTCAACGGTGTGTACCTTTCTTCCGCATGCGGCGGCAAAGGCTCGTGCGGGCAATGTAAGTGTCAGGTACTTGAAGGAGGTGGGGAAATCCTCCCCTCTGAGGTACCCCACTTCAGCCGTAAGCAGCAAAAGGATTATTGGCGCTTGGGATGCCAGGTGAAGGTGAAAGGCGACATGAGTATCAAGGTGGCCGAGAGCGTTCTTGGCGTGAAGGAATACGAGTGTACCGTCATTTCTAACAAGAACGTGGCTACGTTCATCAAGGAATTCAAGGTACAGCTTCCCGCTGGTGCCCACATGGACTTTATCCCTGGTTCGTATGCGCAGATTAAGATTCCTACTTTTACGATGGACTATGATAAGGACATCGACAAGAGCCTGATAGGAGATGAATATCTGCCCGCATGGCAGAAGTTCAACATGTTCTCGTTGAAGTGCGTCAATCCCGAACCGACTGTCCGCGCCTATTCTATGGCCAACTATCCGGCCGAAGGCGACGTATTCATGCTGACGGTCCGCATCGCCACTCCTCCGTTCAAGCCCGACCGTAGCGGCTTCATGGACGTGAATCCGGGTATCGCTTCGTCTTACATCTTCACCCTGAAGCCGGGTGACAAGGTAACGATGAGCGGCCCTTACGGAGACTTCCATCCGCATTTCGACTCGAAGAAGGAGATGATCTGGGTCGGTGGTGGTGCCGGTATGGCTCCGCTGCGTGCACAGATCATGCACATGACAAAGACGCTGAACACCCGCGACCGCGAAATGCACTATTTCTATGGCGCGCGTGCCTTGAACGAAGTGTTCTACCTGAACGACTTCCTCCAGCTGGAAAAGGAATTCCCCAACTTCCACTTCCACCTGGCTTTGGACCGTCCCGATCCTGCTGCCGACGCTGCGGGCGTGAAGTACACTCCGGGCTTCGTTCATACAGTGATGTACGAAACTTATCTGAAGAACCACGAAGCTCCCGAAGACATCGAGTACTACATGTGTGGTCCTGGCCCGATGTCCAAGGCTGTGGTCAACATGCTCGACAGTCTGGGTGTAGAGTCGTCCAGCATCATGTACGATAACTTCGGTGGATAATCTGTCGTTGAGCATAAAAAAAGTAAAGCCTCTGTTCTCAACAGGGGCTTTTCTTTTTTAGGATGTATCGTTGTTAATGCAAGGCTTTCTTTGCCTGGACAAAAAGGTTCAAATAATTACATATTCCGGAGCATACCCGTTCACTTTCCGACAGCCTATGAAGCATAAAAAATAGCCTTTAAACCCAAAAAGTTTGTTCTAATCGGATTAATTTCGTAGTTTTGTATTTGTAATATTCATTATGATGAAGATTAATGTATGAAAACGCATTTAATTATCATCATAATGATATATAAATAGGGAAAATATGGCAGACTTTTATGAATACTCTACTCCTGAGATTGTAAGGCTATTAGGTGCCCGGTTTAGGGAATACAGAATACGCTGTAATTTTACTCAGAAAGATGTTTCCGAGCAATCGGGAATTGGACTTACCACCATTCACAAATTTGAGAATGGCACAGCAGGCAATATTTCATTGTCCACATTTATTGTGTTGCTGAAAGTGGTCGGGCAGATCAACATGATAGACCATATTCTTCCAGAGCTGCCAGAATCTCCTTACCTGATGCGTAAAGATGATAAAAAGGCACAGCGCGTAAGACACTCTAAATAATACGAACGATGGTACCATCTTTGAAAGTAATGCTATGGGGCGAAGAAATAGGCCGGTTGGCTTGGGATGCCAAACGCAGATTGTCCTACTTTACGTATAACCCCGCCTTCCTGAAGAAAGGTCTGAATATATCTCCATTAGCAGCACCTGCAGATGGGGTAAGGGGACTTATGCCTATTTGGGGAGAAGATGCTAAAATTTATCAGAAACTACCTGCTTTTGTGGCCGATTCATTGCCTGATGCCTGGGGTAATCAGTTGTTTGATTTGTGGCGCCAACAGAACCATCTGTCCAATGCAGATATCACTCCCCTTGACAAGCTCTCGTTCATTGGAAGACGTGGCATGGGAGCCCTTGAGTTTTTACCTGAGGTTTCGCGGGAACGCAAGACTGAGAAAATAGATATCAAGTCTTTGGCTACTCTGGCAGAACGCATATTCACAGAAAGAGAAAATGCACGGATTCTACCCGAAGAGTCCATTACCATGCAATCGTTGCTTACTGTAGGTACTTCTGCAGGTGGCCGTCAGCCCAAAGCCATTGTAGCCATCAACCGAAAGAATGGAGAGATACGTAGCGGACAGATTTCCGGCTTGGATGACTTTGATTACTGTCTGATTAAATTCGGCAATTCTCAATATAGTTCGGCAGAATTGGAGATGGTCTATTATGAACTGGCTGCTATGGCAGGAATCAATATGATGCCATCTGAACTCTATCAGGTAGATGGAAATAATCATTTCATGACCAGACGTTTCGACCGTAAGGATGGAAAGAAAGTTCATATCCAGACTTTGGCTGCCATCAGTCCCGAAGCCGACAGTTACGAACAGCTGATAGCCGTATGTCGGAAACTTCATCTGCCTGAGACTGACTGTTCTGAGGTGTTCCGTCGGATGGTATTCAATATCTTGGCCAACAATACGGACGACCACAATAAGAATTTTTCATTTGTCATGAGTGAAGATGGCTTCTGGCGTCTGTCTCCGGCATATGATATTACTTATATATTCGACAACGGAGGATTTTTGCCCAATGAAGATCATTGCATGTATATTAGGGCAAAACTTAGGAATATAACACGGGATGATGTAATCCTGTTCGCTAAAGACAATGGCATACGCCGGCCTGATGCGGTGATCCGTGAAGTGGCAAGCAGTCTGAAACAATTCCGCACGGTCGCTTTAAAATATGGTGTTAGCGAGCAGTGGATAGGGTGTGTTGAAAACACTATCGTTGACCATCTGAAATCATGGGGAGAGTTAGAAGAAACGGCTCCTGCAATATGCGAATTTGTCATAAACGGACATATCGTAAAGAACATCCGTATGGAGCAGGCTTTTAAAGGGAATTTCCATCTACTCGCCGAAATAGACGGTCATGAACGTAAGTTTGTTATAGGTAAAAGCAAGGAAGAGTTTTCTCTTATTGAATCGATTGGAATAGCAAATCTGTCATCTGAACAGCTCAAAGATATGGTTGAGAAATATATTGTCTGTAAATTTGTTGTGAATGATAAGTTGTAAAAATCAACATTTCAATAACTCCGAAACTTATGAAAAACTTTCTGATGAAGCAACCGGACTATATATTGAAAGTTCGGCTTATGTGTATGGGATATTTAAAGATGAAATGAAGTATGGAACACTCAAGGGGGTAAATAGATAAGTGTAGTCAATTTGATATATCTCCAAAGCGTTTCGGCGTTTGATTTCAAACGTCCTTGCGTTTGAAACAAAACGCTTCGACGTTTTACTCTAAACGTAAGTGCATTCTTTTTGAAACGATATTGCGTTCTGATAGGACGTTATGATTGCTAAACTCAGCCAAAACTACAAATTACAAGACCTGAAAAGATAAAATAATAATGAATATATCCAATAAAATTACGGATAATACACGTTTCTCAAATAATCTATGTATTTTTACATCCTGTTAACAAAGATATACAATGGCTACGAAAAGAATAAATAGAATCAAAACGATATTAGTTGACCAAGGAAAAACAAACAAATGGTTAGCAGAGCAATTAGGCAAGAATCCTGCAACTGTTAGCAAGTGGTGTACTAAAACAAATCAGCCATCTCTTGAGAAAATTATGCAGATAGCAGATGTTCTTAAAGTTGATGTTAGAAGTCTTATTTGTTCTAATATAAAAAGGAAAATTATTATGACTAATTTAAATTCTGAAAACCTTAGAGCCTATATGAATAATGGAGTTGTTTATCAGCTTATGAATTGTCTAATAGAAACAGATGAAAAAGAAACAACTATTGTAAAAGACTTTATTTTATCACAAATCTCTAAAAAAAATGGGAGGTCCTTAACAAATGTCAGGCCCGTAAGAAGGGTTTTGATGAATTAGCTGATTGGGCGTTAGAAGATGACTATATCGTCTCAATTGAACTTATCGAACCTATCAATGCTGAATACTATATTGCAGTCTGTTTTCCAAAAGTGAATTCTGTCAGAATTGTATAATAAATTGCAATATAGTTGAGTAATTTTGAAAATAATTAGAATGATAAAAACTTTGAGAGTACCTCCAATGTACAAATGTATAGGATTAGTTGATGCAGACCTATTGGACAATGGTACACGTCATCCAAATCTTACATTATTAAAAATTGCAGGACTTCTTTATGATAATAATATTCTCTTTGAATTAATTCTCGATAAAAAAGCAGATATCTCACGATATACAACAATTTATATGTCACGTGTTTTTACTTTCACTAAGTTGCCAGAACTTTATACACGCACAATCGGTACACCAGATGAAATAAAGTTTCGTTGCGGTGGTACTGGCTTTTATGCAAATGTCAGCAACGTGAATGAATATTCGCAAAAACGGACATATGATATGATTAGTTTAGAGAGAGATGAATTTCTGAATACACTACGTAACAATTATAGAGAGCTTGAACCAAACTCTAAGAAACGCAGTTCAATTAGACCTTTTGGTATTGACATGGCAAGACAAAAACCATACTATCATTTATACGATACATATGTCAATGAGCAGGTAAAGAAAGGTTTTAAAAAAGAAAAATATAAGGACTATCAGAAGTTTTCCATTGGTTTTCTTACCCGTGGCTGTTTCCGGCATTGTCCTTTCTGTATAAATAAACTAGAGAATCATATTCTTCCTTATTCTGAATTAGATTGGTTTATTGACAATGAACGTGATGAGAAAGGACGCCTGATTCGTCCATATATTTATTTATGGGATGATAATTTTCTTGCATCAAAACCTGAAGTATGGCGACCTCTTCTTCAAAAACTTATTGATACAAAACGTCCTTTCCAGTTCAGACAAGGCTTAGACGAACGTATGATTGCGGAGAGTGAATACGGAGAAGAAATGGTCAAGTTGCTTTCTCAATGCAGCTATCATGGTGATTTTATTTTTGCTTTCGATAATTGGAAAGACCGTGAACTAATAGAGAAAGCATTGAAACTTTGGAAACAATATAATCCGAAGAAAGGAACTAAGTTCTATTTATTTTGCGGATTTAGGTTAAAAGAAAATAGTCACGCTAAGTTTTATAAGGACATTTGGGAGTTGTTCCAGAGAATCAAAGTACTTATGTCGTATGGATGCGTTGGGTATGTTATGCGACATGAAGACTACCATAATTATGAACTTTCGAATCTGTATATTCAGATAGCCCGTTGGTGTAACCAGCAGCAATTCTATAAAAAAATGTCTTTTTGGGAGTTTGTGTACAGAAACCAGTCGTATTGGGAAGAACACACATTGCATATTATTAATCGCCCCAATCTGAAAACTTTTGAAGAATTTATGGTTGATTTAAATAATGGATATTATGATAATGTGAAGATGTGTTTACCACTTCAAACATTAATGAAGACTCTTGATAAATTTCCTGAACATCGTGAAGAGCTTTTGGAAATGTTTAATTATAAAATGACGGATTTAGTAAATCCAAAACTTTGGGAATAATTATTATACGACTATGACTGCATTACATCTGAAAGAAGCATTTACTTATTTGAGTCAGCATTCTGTTAACTCTGTTCAAAATGGAAATAAATTTACAGATTGGGATGAATATATGCATGTTGACCGTCCCATTGAAACAGAGCTTATCGAGAAGATGGATGAGATTGACAATGCCGGAGGCGGTATTATTCTACTTGTTGGTAGTGCTGGTGATGGAAAATCTCATCTGATCAGCCGTATTAAACAAATTTCAGATTGGGATGAAAACAGTTTCTATAACGATGCTACAGCAAGTTGTTCACCGAAGAAGACCGCAATAGATACACTGAAAGAGGCACTAGAGGAATATAAGGATTCTAATCTTTATTCTACCAGAAAGAAACTTGTTCTTGCTATAAACCTAGGTAAACTGAATACTTTAATAGAAGATGATGAATTTAAGGCAGAGTATGGCGAAATTGTTCATTCCGCATGGCCCATATTTGATAATGATGGGACTCAGCCTATTGATAATGAGAGAGTTAAGGTGGTTTTGTTTACTAATGAACAAATATTTGAATTTGATACAGAAAGCGAGGAAACACTTCCTGTAAATTCCTCTTTCTTGTTTGCCTTGATTGAAAAAATAGTAGAAAAAACTAATTCAAATCCATTTTATAAGGCATATAAAGAAGACTTGGCAGAAGATATCAGTCCTAAGGATCCTTTAATCCTTAACTTTCAACTCCTGAGCCTGCCAGAAGTGCGTCATTCTATCATTATGACCGTAATAGAAGCTATTGTATGTTATAAGTTGATAATTACGCCACGTGAATTTTTGGATTTTATTTATTCTATTTTGGTATGCCCTAACTATGACAGTTATAAAGAAAAGGCCAACTTTTATGATGCATTGTTGCCTACATTGCTCTATACTGGTAAGGAGAATATAATTCAGAAAGCAATCAGTAAATTAGATCCACTGAAACATAGTTCTACAGAACATGATAGCCAACTGTCTATACTATTCACTTCATACTCTATTCCTACAAATTATTTTACCTCTAATATTTTACAGAAACTCCCCAAAGAGATGTTGAATAGAATAAATGACTTTTATGCCAATAATGGCAGAGATATAGAACGCACAACCAAGTTCATATTTAGATTGAAGCATCTTTTAAGTTATCATTCGGAGAATGACGTATATCTGTCATTTATAAACTTGCTAAAAGGTATCTTTAAAAAAAATGGGCATAGTATGAAGTCCGTTTATGATTTGGTTTCGAAAACGATTCCGCGCCATTATGGCTCTTACTATGAGAAGAAGAATATGATTCCGCTTAATATTCAAGGAGGAAAATATCGATTGTTTGCTAATCTTTCATTAAAACCACAGACAATAAATCCTTATTATTCGTCATTGAATCATTTTCTTCTCAGGTTTGATATGTCCTGGCTGTCCTCAAGTGGAGATATCTCTCTTCGTATGGACTACCAGCTTTATTCGTATCTATATGAATTGAATCGTGGAAAGCTCGCACTATCTTATGAAAATGAAAAAGACTTAACATTTAGTCGGTTTGTTCGGAAATTAATAGAGAAATGCGACTGTGAGCACGAAGTTGAGGTCATAAAATATGATACAAAAGAATTACTATTAAGTGAATCTGCATTTGGAAATATAGAGTTGTTATGAGGATAGATATTGGAAAATATAATGAACATTATCATCAGAATGGAAAGTTCAAAGATAATTGGCAAGAAGGTATTAAGCTTTTGCCTTTTAATTCAACTCCTGCATCTGCTTTTGATAAGCAATGTGGGTTACAAGGTATTACAGGCGAATTCTTTCGTTTGTGGAGTAATGATGGAACACAACCCATAGAAGATTTTAAAAAATCTGCAATTGATCCTGTATATGAGTATCTTTCTGTACAGAAACAGATGCCGAAAGAGCAGATAGATGAATTTGCGGAGATGATGAGAGATATCATGTTGGTCAATGGAAACCTGAACATTACGGACTCAGCGTTTTTTAAATATCTTCCTCTTGTTCCCGGTGATGAAAATATCTCGTCTTCAGACAGAAAGAGATATAAATCAGGACAAAGAAAACTTGCTAATTACCTTTATTCGATGCTTTCTGATGAACAGCAAAATACCGGACATCAAGTAGTGCCCAATCTGTTTTCTAAGATTTTACAGGAAGCTCTTACTCCTTTTAATGGTCAGCCGGGAGAGGAAATAAATCGTGATTATGTCATCTTACCATATATAAAAGAATCTTTTCAGGAAGATTTAAAATGGCTGATGGAGCAAGAAGAAACAGTGAAGGTAAAATATTTCCATCTTTTCCTTTATTTTTATGCATGCTATGCTGTTACTCAGGCAATTGTGAATATCAGTGTTAAACGTACCAATGAAATCTTAATACCCGAACCTTTTTTCTTTGTGCTCTATTCTGAGAAAGTTTCATTGAATCATGATGCTGTGACACGAGGCTGGTCAACAAAAATACCGAAAACAACATTAGATAAATTGTTTGGACGTTCTCAGGCATTAGATATTTTGAATAGTGTATTGGGTGGTAATGTAGGCTTCTATTTTGATATACTTTCCAAGTTGGAGCAAACACCGTTTGAGGAAAACAAGCCATTATGTCTGGATTTGCTTAATACATACCAAAATGATAAGCGGACAGCCTTATCTGGTAGAAAATCAGAAGAACATGTTTTATTTTCTTTCGGAGAAATAGAAATCAATATTCATTCATATAATGACGTGTTGAATATTATGGAAATGCTTTGTGTGGGATTGCAATCACCAAGTTATATTTCCAGAATGCGAAAGAAAGTAATTGATTTACTCAGTGTGCGTTTTCTACAGAACAGAAAGCGCAGTGGTCATGTCTTGGCTTTGGATAATGAAATGTTAATTTTCTTGATAGCTTTATTAACTAAGAGTAAAAAGACAAAACTGGAGGATATGTATAAGCGGTTTAATAGTTATGGTATATACTTTAACCGTGGTACTAGATTAGCGATAGAAGAGTATTTATTGAAGTTAAACCTTTTAGACAGGAAAAGTGATTCCGGAGAGGCACAATATGTTACAGTCATTTTATAAATATATAGCCAAAGATTTATTGGTAGGCTATTTCAAGAAGAATCCTATTAAAAAAGGAAGCCGATACTACCTGATTGTAGAAAATGAGGATCATCGGAATCGGTTGATGGATGCAATAAATGATTTGTGTGAGAGAATAAGTATTTATGGTATCTATCAAGGGAATGTCCAGTCGGTACAGGAAGAATCATATGATACCTACGTCTTAAAATACTCTGAGGAATGCGCTCCAATAATTATTGGATATGATAAAACTTCTACAGAAGATTATTTGACTACAATCAGAAACTCAGTAGGTGTAGCTGGTGGAAAGTATGAAAATTATGGAGTCATTTATATACTATCTGATAGCATGCTTTCTTCCATCATTACTGCTTGTCAGAATTTGCAATTAGCATCAGGTCCGTTACATTCTTCATACGTTATTGCTAATATAAAGGAAAAAGCGGAAGATATTATATCAAAGGATTTGGAAAAAGCTTATCTGGATTGGCATCTGGAAAAGCTAAAGGATTATATTGAAGATGGTACTTGCAACTTGTTTGATTTTCAGCACGCTTTAAATGTTTTGGCAGACAAGACTCTTCTTGGTCACTATAATGAACTGGATTTCTTTAATGACAAGAGAGTGTATGATGGCACATTCAAACCCACTGACAATGAAATTAAGAAGCGTGTTAAAGATAATCACGATATATTCCGAAAGGTAAGCGACACAATGAATGAAGATGATGATAAAGATAAATTCTTACTTCTTCAGAAATTTCTTGATGAGAAATTATCAAAAAAGGTTGTTGCAAGTGAAAACTGGAAAGATATTGATATCCAAGAGTTCTTTGATAGTATAGAAAGAAAAGCAATCACTGCCAAGTTGGAATTGGTAGACATTACTTTACAGAATGAAGGTTTACTGACCTCGAAAGTTCGCTTCTTTAAAGGTGATGCAAAGAAAAAAACCAGTAATTTCATAATAGTGTGTGATCAGTCTGGTGCATCAGAGCAACGGGTAACGGCCACTTTCAATAAAGAAATATCAAGAATAAAGACAAATGATGTACAGTCTCAAGGGAAAGAACTACACTTTTTTGTTCGCGATTTTTTGATTAAACATAGCGTGGGTCTCAATGATAATCATCACGATTTTTATATGATGAAACTGCCTTGCTCAAAGTCCTTCTTTAAAGATATAGATAATTGTTTTACTATCAAGAAAGAAGGAGAGTTCGTTGTGACTGTACCCGATAATAAAGATGTTTTGGAATTTGGTGACGGAAATAAACTGCTGTCAGTACCTCTTGACGGCAAGGTGATATGGACAGATGATGCAAGATTGGAAGTGCCCGTTATTGGAGATGAAGACAATGATCAGATAGATTTTTATGTTGATTTTGGAAGTAAAGAGATACATGTTATATTAAAACTTAATATGGCAAAGCCGGTGCCACCTGCTCGGCCCGGTAGCATTGAAGGAACATATGATGGAGTTACAGTAACTTCGTCTGCTGATGGTAAATCATATCCCGTATATTCTTACTGGAAACAATATCTTGATTGGGAGAAAGCGCTCATAGATAATAAATGCACACATATTCATTTTGTTTTCAACGAATTGACAGGTCAAAAAGATCAGGAATATGAAAACATTCCTTTGCCTTCGGTTGTTAAAAATTCTTTGGACGACATATTTGAGTATTACCGCAAACGTAATACGGTTCCATCTTTGTGGAATATGAATGAAGAGCTGAAGTCTTTGTACCTGAATTATTGGAATGCTATAGTGGATACTATATATGGTATTCCCAACAACAGATGTTTAAGTAAAGAGGAGTATTGTATTACAAAATTGGGTATTGTAGAGGATTGGAACAGAATCTATCTATCCCCGTTCCACCCAATCAATATAGCTTATGCTTTAGAGCATTATGCCCAATATGACGGTATTGAAGATTCTACATTTGCCAAAAGACTTTTGTCTCCATTTTATCTGTTGCCATATATCTACTATAATAGTCGTCCGATGAGGCCATATACTGATAAAAAAATGTCAGAGATTCCTAATTGGCTGAGTTATGAAGGAGTAAATAGCAAGCCACAAGAACGTACTAATGATATTACTACGAGAATGGTTTGGAGTAATATGGAGGCCTTCATCAAACATTTTACTTACCTTTTTCAGGATAAGGATTGCCCGGTTATTATTAGTACAATCGGTATTGCTGACGATACAAATGTGGTAAAAGGCATCGTTGAGTATATAAGACGTTCATACTCTAATGGTATTCAGCGCATAGAGCTTCATGAATATGTAGACAACCTGATGGAGGAGACATTCTTTGAAAAACTGAATCGTCTCGATTCTATTGATGCTATTTCCAGAGAACTGGAATCTCTGAATCTTAAGATGGAATCAAAAGGTGAGTATACGAGTCAGGAAATTATCCATGAGCTGTTTACCAGAGTATCTTTTTATAAACATCAGTTAGACAAAGAAAAAGGAATTGTTGGCTACTCTCATATTGCCTTTTACCAGATGGATACGGGAACAGAGTTTATCAAACAGATAACTTCTGAACTTCGCACAGAGTTGTCATTCAACGGTCTGATATCAATACCTTCTACTTATAATAGGGATGGTGTTTACATTATTGGCTATGGAAGCAAAGGCTTGAATAATCAGGATGGGCATATATATCCTATGGCTGCAGCCATGAACACGCTTTATGCTAATGAAGAGCATGAAGGAAGCAGTGTCTTTAGCAATAATACCTGTGTGGCCAAACGATATAAGTTTAGTAGCTCTAACCTCCTGAATTCAATATATGACCATGCTAACTGGGTAACGTTCATTAATCCGGAAGTCGATATCAATTTCTTCTATAAACAGAACCTGTATGTCGTACATTACACGGACCAGTATACGATTAATGCAAAATATGATAGTATTACAGTGACGAAGCATGTGGAGCAATATGAAAATATGCTTAGAAAACCGTATGAGAGATATGCTTTGTCTGAGGAGTGTTTCCAACACTTTAATGTGACGATGATGAATTTCTTTAATTGTTTGAATGGTAGCTGGTTGCTTAACGTTGTAAATAAGACGGAGGATCAGATCCGTGAAAAAATGAGTATTGTGGCTGCAAGCATCGCCATGCTGCATTTTATGAAACGGAATAAAGATGTTCTGTGGATACCTGTTTCTTTAGAAGAAATTCTTCGTGTTACAGGCTCTATTGGTCTCCCTCAGAATTATATTTTTACCAAGAAAAGTCTTGGCATAAAGGGTGCTATGTCGGATGACTTGTTGATGATAGGGCTTGACACTACTTGTGAAGATGATTTGCAGCTTTATTTATATCCTGTAGAAGTGAAACTTTCAAAGAACAATTCTATGGCAGATAAAGGAGGCAGACAGGTTAGTCAGACTTACATACAACTTAAGGAGCATCTTTTTGGTAATACTAATTTTACAAAGAATATCTATCGTACTTTCTTTGCTACTCAGTTCCTGACAAATGCAGAGAAGTTGAATGCAAACTCTTTGCTGCCGGATACACTCTATGAGAATATTGAGAAGTATCGTTATGAATTATTGAACTTAAAATATACACTTAATGAGAAGTTACCCGAGAAGAAAATGGGATGTGCAGCTATTATTTCGTTCTATAGTCACGCATCACATTTCTTGAAAACATCACTGATTGACAATGTGCCAGTTTGTGAGATACATTTTTCAGAAGGTGAATGCTTCCAGTTTGTTTCTGAACCGAACAGTACTCTGTTAGACTTCCTAATAACTGACCAAATTCAAATTGATCAGGAGACATTGAATGCGATTGATACCCCGATTGTACCAAGAGACACAGATGAAAATTCTGATATAGCTGTTTCTCCAATAGATGATGAGGAAGAAGTGGATAAATCAGAATCTGTTGTTGATATTCCAAAGCTGGTACAGCCAATACAACCTTCACAGCCGATACAACGTATTAATACTCCTTTAGCTGAGAATCGTCCAATACGTATCGTATTAGGAAAAACTATATCCGGAGATAGGGATATCGTATTTGAGCCAAATAACACAAAAATGGTTTCGCATCCTAACATGGGTATTATAGGAACTATGGGCACTGGAAAAACCCAATTGGCCCGTTCTATTATAGCTCAATTTTCAAAAGAAGGAGTTCATAATCTTGGTGGCAAGAATGTTGGTATGCTTGTATTTGATTACAAAGGGGACTATAAGGATAAAGAGTTTATAGACGCTGTGGGTGGCTATGTTTATAAGAACAGATTGCCATTTAACCCTTTAAAACTTATTGTTAATGAAGATATGGTGGATATGAATGTACCTGCAATTACAGCCGACCGTATCAGTGACTCTTTAGCCAAGGCCTACGGATTAGGACTGAAACAGCAGAATAACATTAAGCAGGCAATCGTTGAAGCTTATGCAGAAGTTGGAATAACAGATGATTCCAGTACCTGGGAAAAAAATCCACCAACAATGAACGATGTCATCAATCTGTATCTGGATACATATGATGCGAATGATAAGGCATTTGCATTATTGAATAATTTGCGTGATTATAATGTATTTACCAGCGATAATAGTAATTGTGTTTCTATTCTAGAATGGCTTGATTCTGTGCGAGTATTCGATTTAACCATTTATTCTGACGAGACAAAAAGAGTTGTCGTTTCATTGCTTTTGGATTTGTTCTTCGCAGAGATGAAACAGTTAGGTGAGAGCAAAAAAGAAAACGGTATGCGAGAACTTAGAGCTATTATACTTGTAGATGAAGCAAGAGAGTTTATGAGTAAGGACTTTAATTCGCTTCGAGGAATTATTAGTCAAGGAAGAATGTTTGGTGTCGGAATGATTCTTGCTACACAATATGTAAGTGACTTCAGAACACAAAAAGAAGATTACTCTCAGTCGATTTTGAGTTGGATGATTCATCATGTTAATTCAATTAGTAAATCTGAAATTGCAAGTATTTTTGGAGCAAGCGACAAAAATAGTGATAGATACATGGATTTCATAAATAAAGCAAAACTATTTGAAAGTATTTGTAAGATTGGTTCTAAGATTGAAGGTGTGAGAGATCTTCCTTTCTTTGAATTGATTAATAAAGATGATAGGTTTAAAACAGAAAATGAAAATAGCTCTGTTATTCAAAAGTAAATAATAATATTTCAGCGCACGTCCCGTCACGAGCCCGTGCACGCCCAGCCCAAAGCCTGTGTATGCCCCGCCTAAATCAGTGGTTTGTCCAGCCTAAAGTTGGTGTTTGCCCAGCTTGAATGCCTCGTTTGTCCAGCTTAAACGGAGAGTGGCGCGACTCGATGGGGGAGAAGAGGGCATAAAAAATCCCCGCAACTCGTCCGAGCTACGGGGATTGTCATTATGAATAAATAAAATGAATAGATTACTTATTCAAAGCCAGCGCTACGTTTACGGCACAAGCTACTGTACATCCTACCATCGGGTTGTTACCGATACCCAGGAAGCCCATCATTTCTACGTGAGCAGGTACGGATGAAGAACCGGCGAACTGTGCGTCGGAGTGCATACGGCCCATAGTATCGGTCATACCGTAGGAAGCAGGACCGGCTGCCATGTTGTCCGGGTGCAGAGTACGTCCTGTACCACCACCGGAAGCTACTGAGAAGTAGGGCTTGCCGGCGAGAACACGTTCCTTCTTGTAAGTACCTGCAACCGGGTGCTGGAAGCGGGTCGGGTTGGTAGAGTTACCCGTGATGGATACGTCTACGTTCTCGTGCCACATGATGGCTACACCTTCGCGTACGTCGTCTGCACCGTAGCATTTTACTTTGGCGCGGGGACCGTCGGAGTACGGAGTTTCCTTCACGATCTTCAGTTCGCCTGTGTAGTAGTCAAACTGAGTCTGAACGTATGTAAAGCCGTTGATACGGGAGATGATCATGGCGGCGTCCTTGCCCAGACCGTTCAGGATGCAGCGCAAGGGGTTCTTGCGTACCTTGTTGGCCATTTCGGCGATCTTGATGGCACCTTCGGCGGCTGCGAACGACTCGTGGCCGGCCAGGAAGGCGAAGCACTGAGTTTCTTCGCGGAGCAGACGGGCTGCCAGGTTACCGTGGCCCAGACCTACCTTGCGGTCGTCGGCTACTGAACCGGGGATGCAGAATGACTGCAAACCGATACCGATGGCTTCGGCAGCGTCGGCGGCGTTCTTGCAGCCTTTCTTCAGTGCGATGGCGCAACCTACTACGTAAGCCCATTTGGCGTTCTCGAAGCAGATACCCTGAGTTTCCTGACAAGTCAGATACGGATCAAGGCCGGCTGCGTCGCAGATTGCATTAGCTTCTTCAATGTCTTTGATACCGTTCTCATTCAAAGCAGCCAAAATCTGCTTGATACGACGGTCCTGACTTTCAAACTGTACTGGTCTAATCATAATCTGTATCCTCCTTATTATTCTTTACGTGGGTCAATATATTTAACTGCGCCTTGTTCGGGTTTGAAGCGACCGTAAGTGCCGGTAACTGCCTTCAATGCTTCGTTAGCATCTACACCCTTCTTGATCTGTTCCATGAACTTGCCCATGTGAACAAATTCGTAACCGATTACTTCGTTGTCCTTGTCCAGGGCCATACGGGTGATGTAGCCTTCGGTCAGTTCCAGGTAACGGGTACCTTTGGCCTTCGTGCCATAGAGTGTACCAGTCTGGCTGCGGAGACCTTTACCCAAGTCTTCCAGACCTGCACCAATCATCAGACCTCCTTCAGAGAAAGCCGACTGTGTGCGGCCGTATACAATCTGCAGGAACAATTCACGCATGGCTGTGTTGATGGCGTCGCAAACCAAGTCGGTGTTCAGCGCTTCCAGGATAGTCTTGCCCGGCAGGATTTCGGAAGCCATGGCGGCAGAGTGAGTCATACCGGAGCAACCGATCGTTTCTACCAGACACTCTTCGATAACACCTTGCTTAACGTTCAAAGTCAGCTTGCAGGCACCCTGTTGGGGAGCGCACCAGCCGATACCGTGTGTCAAACCAGAGATGTCAACGATTTCTTTTGCTTTTACCCATTTACCTTCTTCGGGAATAGGAGCCGGTCCGTGGTTGGGACCTTTCTTTACAACACACATGTGTTCCACTTCGTGTGAATAAGTCATAATTAGCTCTTTTTAGTTAGTTATAATTAAAAAAACGTAGTTCCACATCGTAAAACCGATGGCAAAGTTAACCGTTTTCTTTCATCCTGCCAACCCTTCAATTTGACTTTTTTATTAAAAATAGGTAATGGCACGACAGAAGGCCGGCCGTTTGCTATGTAGACATTGCAAACGACCGGCCTTTCCTGTTCGATGGTATCGGGCGGGAAGAGGCTTTAGAAGTCTTGGGAGCAGGGCGAACCGCTGCTGCCTTCGCATCCGCCTTTCATGATGTCGGCCACGAGGCTGTTGATGTAGAGTTCGAGGTAGGAATATCCGCTGGCGGGGTCCAGGTCGCGGTAGGTCTTGCCTTCGGGCAGGTTGCGGGCGGCCCATTCGTCGGGGATGCCGTCGTTGTCGCTGTCCTGCGGCTTGGTGGCGCTCTGGTAGGCGGGCCATCCGCCTGCGTCGGCCTGCGAGTCTATGAGGCCGTTGCTGCTCCCGTTGCTGCCTTGGTATTCGTAGGTGCCGTTCTGCACGTCGCCCACGATGCGGGTGTCGATGGCGTCGCGCTTCAGGCTGGCGCCGGCATAGGCCAGTACGCGGTCATAGGCGTCGGCTGCGGTGTGTGTGCCTACGGCTTCTACCGCAAATTCGGTGTTGCTGCGGATGTTGTCAATCTTGCCATCGGGCAGGTTGCCGTTGTTGGTGTTGGGCTGGATGCCTTCCCAGTTGTCGGCGTTGACGGCTTCGATCAGGCCGAGCACCTTGCTCTTCTTGGCATGGTTCTGGATGGCGGGACAGGTGTTGTCGAAGTGGTTGCCTCTGACGTAGAAGGTGCCCCAGATGCCCTTGACGTTCTTTTGCGAACCGTCGTCGGCATTGGGCTGGAAGATGCGGTTCACCAGGCTTTCCTTGGTGGCGGTCGACGGACCGGGCTTGTAGTAGTTGTTCACGAAGTTGTAGCTGCCTCCTTCGCCGGCATAGCCTCCGTTGGTGGGGCCCCAGTTGTAGAAGACGTTGTTGCGCAGGTCCACCCGTTCGTCGTCCGGACGGCCCGAGAAGCGGCTGCCGCAGAGGCGGGGCGTGCGGCTCTTGTGGTGGGCCATGAGGTTGTGGTGGAAGCTGGCGCCTTCGCCTCCCCAGATGCCTCCGTAGCCGTGGCTGCCCTTGCCGTGGACGGAGTTGGTGAGGCTTTCGCTGAGGATGCACCACTGCATGGTGAAGTTCTTGTTGCCGTAGAAGGACGAGCACTCGTCCGTGCTCCAGCTCATGCTGCAATGGTCGATGATGACGTTCTGCTGGTTGCGTCCCCACATGGCGTCGTCTTCGGTCTTGCGCTCGTCGCCCATGCGGCTGCGGATGAAGCGGATGATGACGTTGTCGGCCTTCACCACGAACGAGTAGTTCTTCAGGCAGATGCCGTCGCCGGGGGCGGTCTGTCCGGCGATGGTGACGTCGCCGTTCTTTATCTCAAGTGTCTTTTCCAGCTCGATGATGCCCGAGACGTCGAACACGATGATGCGGGGGCCTGTCTGCCTGAGGCCGGCGCGGAGCGAGCCTTCGCCATCATCGTTCAGGTTGGTCACGTGGTAGACGGTTCCGCCCCGTCCGCCGGTGGTGGTGAGGCGTGCGTAGCCTTCGGCGCCGGGAAAGGCGGGAGCCGTTACGTCGACGCTTTCGTCGGGCGTGTCCGAGGGTTCTTCGTCGTCGGGCGTTTCGGGGGTGGTGACTGGGGGAATGGGGTCTTCGGTAGCGGTGGCGGGCGAGTGGCAGGCCGCCGTCAGCAGAAGCAGAAAGAGTGCGGTGTGTGCGATTTGCTTTTTCATGATGTGCGTAGATATATTCTTTAATAGTTGGTTAATTGCAGGCAAAAGTAGGCAAAAACCGTTTCTTCGAGGTGTAGTTTTTCTTTTTCTATGTGGAAGTTTCGTTCTTTTTCTTTTATTTTATAGCTTTGCACCATCGTTTTTCCAAACAGACAACCGAAATGATAGAAATCAGTGACGAAGCCTTGCGCCGGGCCGCAGGCGAAGGCATGGACGCCTTTATAGAAGTATTTACAGACGCCTACCTGGCCGAGACAGGGGGGCAGTTGACGGCCGAAACCATGCCGTTGCTCACGGGCGAGCAGCACAGCCTGCTGGCCTACCGGATTTTCCGCGACGAAGTGATGGAGGGCGGCTTCTGCCAGCTCATCCAGAACGGTTACGGAGGCTACATCTTCGACAATCCCTTTGCCCGTGTGATGCGTCTGTGGGGGCTGTCCGACTTGTCCAAGCTCGTTTATGAAGCCAGGAAAATCTACGATGCCCATCGGGCGGACTTGGAGCGCGAGCGTACGGACGAGGAGTTTATGGCCATGTACGAGCAGTACGAAGCTTTCGACGACCTGGAGGATGAGTTTCTGGAAAAGGAGGAGCAGTTTACGGCGATGGTCGCTTCTTATGTAGACGACCATATGGAACTCTTTGCCGAAGTGGTATAGGTCGGCTTTCAGCGGCTTTCGTTTGTGGTGTACAAAGCATTGCTTTCTCCTCGGCAAAGCATTGTTTTTCCGTCGGCAAAGCGGTGATTTCCTGATAGGTAACGCATGGTTACGTCCTTGTCGGGGCATGGTGTAGGATGGAAAATGAAGCACGGAAACTTGAATAAATGTTAATTGTGAGGGCTTGATGCAGTATTTTAGCATTCGTGTCATTTAGTCTTAAAAACAATAAAAAAAGGAAGAGAGAGACGTATAACTCCATTCTTTATATCTAATTTTGCAAAACCTAATAACAGTAATCTTAAAAAATGAAACAAATTAAATCTTTGATGACAGCTGCCCTGATGTTGGTAATGGGCATAATGATGACTTCATGTTTGAATTCGGATAATAGTGAATCGTTGTACGATTGGGCTGGTTTTGTACTTGTTAAGAATACAATGGTCGGTACCTATTTCCAAGATGCTGGTGGCAATAAGCTGATTCCTACCTATGAGTCGCTGATGGCTGTAGAACAGGCTGGCTTCAAGTCATCTGAAACGAATGTGGCATTCGTATACGTTAAGATGGTGGAAGACACAGAAACTTCGACCAAGGCCGGAGAAACGACTCCGCAAACATTTGATGTGAAACTGGTTGCGGCCCAGAGCCTTGACGGCGAGGATGTTGTAGTGGCTCAGACTGCTGAAGAAATGGCAGGAATGGCTCCTGAAACAGCCCCTGTAGGCTCGTTGGAGTTTAGTGACAATACGTGGGGAACTACCGTGAAGCCCATGTTGTTCGACCTGAATACACTTTTGCTTCCCATTCAATTCTATTTGACGAATGATAACGAAAAGTTCAAACTCCACAAACTTTACCTGGCATGCAACATGGAAGAAGTGTCCGAAGGTGATACCACGCTGGTATTTTACCTGAGACACGACCGTGGTGCAGACGAGAAAGCAGAAGTATACTACAGCCAGTGGTATGGCTTTGATATACGTGCGGCAGTTAATATGTTTGCCATGAAGTCGGGTGCTGATCCTACAAGGATTGTCATCAAGGCGCATGAAACTCAAAGCATGACGACGGAGTTGCCTGATAGATATGAAGAATACGAGGTTGAATATACATTAGAGACCCAAAATTGAATTATAAGGAACTTTTAAATATAACCCTGCGACTGATTTCCTCCCCGGCGCAAGCCTGGGAGGAAATTCGTTTGGAAGAGGATAGGCGGAAAGTCTTTACGGCTTTTGTCTATCCTATGATTGGTTTATGCGGGTTATCGGTCTTCATCGGCTCGTTGCTGACGATGGGGTGGGGCGGTCCGCAGAGTTTTCAGTACGCCATGACGCGGTGCTGTGCCGTGGCGGTGGCCCTGTTCGGCGGTTACTTCCTGGCGGCCTATTTGATTAACGTGATGGGGGTGCGCTGGATGAGGATGCCCGACCAGCTTCCGCTGGTGCAACAGTTTGCCGGCTATGCGCTGGTGGTGGTCTTCCTGCTGCGCATTGTTTTGGGCATCCTGCCCGATTTCCAGATCATCGCCATCCTGCTGCAGTTCTACACCGTCTACATCGTGTGGGAGGGCAGTGCCCGCCTGCTTCGGGTGACTGATGCCAGCCGCCTGCGCTTCACCCTAATGACATCCGTCGTGCTCATCGTCTGCCCGATGGTGATCGAGTGGATTTTCAATGAACTCACGGTGGTGCTGAACTGACGGCAGGCAACCGAACTCAAGAACTTAAAAAAAGTCATCAACTCAAAAATACGCAAAGATGAAACAGGCTCCTGTAAACATCAAGAACAAGCGTGCAACGTTCGACTACGAACTGATAGACACCTATACGGCCGGCATCGTGCTGACGGGGACGGAAATCAAGTCCATCCGCCTCGGCAAGGCCAGCCTGGTGGACACTTTCTGTTATTTCTCGGGTGGCGAACTCTGGGTGAAGAACATGTACGTGGCCGAGTACTTCTATGGCTCGTACAACAACCACAGCGCCCGCCGCGAACGCAAGCTGCTCCTCACCCGCAAGGAGCTGGAGAAGCTGGAGCGCACCTCCAAGGACCCGGGTTTCACCATTGTTCCCGTCCGCCTCTTCATCAACGAAAAGGGGCTGGCCAAGCTGGTGGTGGCCCTGGCCAAAGGCAAGAAGCAATACGACAAACGCGAAGCGCTGAAGGAGAAAGCAGACAAGCGTGACATGGCACGCATGTTCAAGCGATAGTGCTCAAGAGTTAAAACTTACAACCTCAAAAACTCAAATACAATGACCTTGCAAGAGCTGGTGCGCCGGCGCATCCTGATCCTGGACGGTGCGATGGGCACCATGATACAGCAATACAACTTGACAGAAGCCGATTTTCGCGGCGAGATTTTCCAAGATATACCCGGACAGCTGAAGGGCGACAACGACCTGTTGTGCCTCACCCGTCCCGACATCGTGTCGGACATCCACCGCAAGTATCTGGCTGCCGGTGCCGACATCATCGAAACCAATTCGTTCAACGCCACGCGCGTCAGCCAGGCCGACTACCATGTGGAGCATTGCGTGCGCGATGTCAACCTGGCCGCTGCCCGTCTGGCCCGTGAGGCAGCCGATGCCTTTTCGACAGCCGAGAAGCCCCGCTTCGTGGCCGGCTCCGTAGGTCCTACCAACAAGACCTGCTCCATGAGCCCCGACGTGAGCAATCCGGCTTACCGTGCCCTGACCTTCGACGACCTGGCCGATGCCTACCGCGAGCAGATGGCAGCCCTGCTGGAGGGTGGGGTCGATGCACTGCTCATCGAGACCATTTTCGACACGCTCAATGCCAAAGCCGCTCTCTATGCGGCCGGGCAGGCGATGGACGATACGGGCCGCCGCGTGCCGCTGATGCTCTCCGTCACCGTTTCCGATACGGCCGGCCGTACCCTGTCCGGCCAGACGCTGGATGCCTTCCTGGCTTCGGTACAGCATGCCGACATTTTCTCGGTGGGCCTGAACTGTTCGTTCGGTGCCCGCCAGCTGAAACCCTTCCTGGAGCAGCTGGCTGCCCGTGCCCCTTATTACATCAGCGCCTATCCCAATGCCGGCCTGCCCAACAGCCTGGGCCAGTACGACCAGACACCCGACGAGATGGCCCGTGAGGTGGGTGAGTATGTGAGCGAAGGGCTGGTGAACATCATCGGCGGCTGTTGCGGTACGACCGAAGAATACATTGCCCGTTTCCAGGCCCTGGTGGAAGGCGTGGCTCCCCACGTTCCAGTAGCTCCGTCGGAACACCTTTGGCTCTCCGGCCTCGAACTGCTGGAGGTGAAGCCCGAGAACAACTTTATCAACGTGGGCGAACGCTGCAACGTGGCCGGTTCGCGCAAGTTCCTGCGGCTGATCAATGAAAAGAATTACGAGGAAGCTCTCGGCATTGCCCGCCGTCAGGTGGAAGACGGGGCGCAGGTAATCGACATCAACATGGACGACGGTCTGCTCGATGCCCGCCAGGAGATGACAACCTTCCTTAACCTGATTGCTTCCGAACCCGAGATTGCCCGTGTGCCGGTGATGATCGATTCCTCGAAGTGGGACGTCATCGTGGCCGGACTGAAGTGTGTGCAGGGCAAGGCCATTGTCAACTCCATTTCGCTGAAGGAGGGGGAAGCCCTCTTCCTGGAGCATGCCCGCCTCATCCGTCGCCTGGGCGCTGCCGTAGTGGTGATGGCTTTCGACGAGCAGGGACAGGCCGATACCTACGAACGCCGCATTGCCGTCTGCCAGCGGGCCTATCGTCTGTTGGTCGACGAGGTGGGTTTCCGTCCTTCGGACATCATCTTCGACCCCAATGTGCTGGCGGTGGCCACCGGCATGGAGGAGCACAACAACTATGCGGTCGACTTCATCCGTGCCACCGGCTGGATACGCCGCAACCTGCCCGGTGCTCATGTCAGTGGGGGTGTCAGCAACCTGTCGTTCTCTTTCCGCGGCAACAACTATATCCGCGAGGCCATGCACGCCGTCTTCCTCTATCACGCCATCCGTGAGGGGATGGACATGGGCATTGTCAATCCTGCCTCGTCTGTGCTCTATACGGATCTGCCTGCCGATGTGCTGGAGCGCATCGAAGACGTGGTGCTCAACCGTCGTCCCGACGCAGCCGAACGGCTGATTGAGATGGCCGAACGCCTGAAGGCTGAGAAGGAGGTCGAGAAGGCAGCCGGTGGTGCTGCCACTGCTTCCGCCCATCTGGCCTGGAGGGACGGTACGCTGGAAGAGCGCCTCACCTATGCCTTGACCAAAGGCATTGCCGACTACCTGGAAGAGGATCTGGCAGAGGCGTTGGAAAAGTATCCGAAGGCGGTGGACATCATCGAAGGTCCGCTGATGGCGGGCATGAACCATGTGGGCGACCTCTTCGGAGCCGGCAAGATGTTCCTTCCCCAGGTGGTGAAGACGGCCCGCACCATGAAGAAGGCCGTCGCCATTCTGCAACCGGCCATTGAGGCCGAGAAGCCGGAGGGTATGGCTTCGGCAGGGCGTGTACTGCTGGCCACGGTGAAGGGCGACGTGCACGACATCGGCAAGAACATTGTTTCTGTCGTGATGGCCTGCAACGGCTATGAGGTGATCGATTTGGGCGTGATGGTGCCTGCCGAAACCATCGTGCAGCGTGCCATCGCCGAGAAGGTTGACATGATTGGGCTGAGCGGCCTCATTACCCCCTCGCTGGACGAGATGGTGCATGTGGCTTCGGAATTGGAGAAGGCGGGGCTGGACATCCCTCTGCTGATAGGCGGTGCTACGACTTCGGCCCTGCATACGGCCTTGAAGATTGTTCCTGTGTACCACGCGCCGGTGGTCTATCTGAAGGATGCTTCGCAGAATGCTGCCGTGGCTGCCCGCCTGATGAATCCCCGCCAGAAGGAGTCATTTGTCCGCGAGCTGGACGAGGAGCATCAGTCACAAGTGGCACGCAGTGCCGCCCGTCCTCAGGAAAAGCCGGTTTCCCTCGATGAAGCGCGCCGAAACCGTCTCGACTTGTTCGGAGGCTGATGACAGAATTTTTAAAGTGCAAATCCTAACAGATATATGATGGCTGGATTGCTTTTGTAATCCATGCCATTCCTGTCTAATGAAAGAGAAAATCTTTTATCCCTTGATTTTCTTCTTGTACTGTTCGTAGCGTCCGGTAATCTCGCGTACGAAGTTGTAGGTCTCCGTGCCGCGGAAGTAACCATTCTTGCAGACAGGGTCGGTGAAGTACTCTTCGTTGGCTTTCAGCACGATGTATTTCTCTACATTGTCTTTCCACACATGCGGGTCCTTGCCATACTTTTCTGCCAGAGCCATGGCGTCCTGTACGTGTCCGATGCCCGAGTTGTAGGATGCCAGGACGAAGTTCACCTGTTCTTCCTTCGGGAGTTCACTGAAACTTTGGGCTGTCATGCCAATGTATTTCACGGCCGCCTTGATACTTTCTTCCGCGTTCTGTTCCTTCCCGTCGGGCAGTCCCATCGCACGGGCGGTAGACGGCATCAGCTGCATCAGGCCGCGTGCGCCGGCCCACGATACGGCGGTGGTGTCGAAGTTGGACTCCGTATAGGCCAGTGAAGCCAGCAGCCGCCAGTCCCATCCGATTTCTTTCGCGTACTTCTTGAACAGGGCGTCGTAATGAGAGATTTTCCCCTCGCGCAGTGATAGAATAGGGGTGTGGGGGGTAGCTTTGCTGATTTCGAAATAACGCTTGGTACTGGCCTTATAGTCAGGAGAGGTCAGGTTGGCTTTGTGCCACTCGCTGGCGGCACGTGCCAGTTGGGGACAATCCTTGCGGACAGCCCATGATGAACGTTGGTCGAAGCTGATTTTCAAGTTGATATCCAGGTTGGGGTAGTAGGTGCGGTTCAGGCGTGCGATGTCATTGTCGGCCACCGTATAAGATATCTTGCCTTGTGCCACCTGGGTGATAAGGTCCTCGGCACTGATGCTGTCGCTCCGGACGAGGTGGATGCGGATGCCTCCTCCCAGCTCCTTGTCCAGGTTGACCAGCCGTTCGTAGTATTTTCCCGGATTGACATAGATATCCTTGCCAATCAGTTCGGTGACATCTTTGAGAGGTTTGTGGCGTCCATTTTTGCGTTGGACCACTACCTGGTGGGTGATGACGTCTTCGCCACAGTACAGCAGGCTGTCTTTCCATTCTTTGGTGACGGGCAGGGTATAGGCTATCAGGTCGCCTTCTCCGGCCTCCAGCTTGCGGATCAGGTCCTTGACGTTTCGGGCTACTTTCACCTTCAACTTTACACCCAGGCTTTTGGCAAACTGTTCGCTCAGTTCGTACTGGAAACCCATGTCCTGTCCGCGGTAGTTGAAGTACGACGTCGAACTGTAGAGGGTGAGCACCACCAGTTCGCCGCTGTCCTTGATCTGTTGCAGGTCGTGCACACGTTCTTCTCTGCTGTCCGTGCGGTTACCGCGGCAGCCCGCAGTGACCAGCAGACACAGCAGCATCGTCGCCAGCATATATGTCAGTCCGCCCTTCCCCATTTACCATTAACCATTATTCATTTATTATCCATTATCATGAATATGCTTCTTGATATACATCGTCAGGATGTCGATGGCCACCTGGTTGTTCCCGCCTTCGGGCACGATGAGGTCGGCATAGCGCTTGCACGGTTCGATGAATTGCTGGTGCATGGGCTTTAAGATGCGCGTATACCGTTCCATCACCGCTTCGGCCGTACGTCCGCGCTCCACCACGTCGCGCTGGATGACGCGTATCAGCCGCTCGTCCGGGTCGGCGTCTACAAATACCTTCAGGTCCATCATGTTGCGTAGTTCTTCGTCACACAGAGCCAGGATACCTTCGATGATGATCACGTCCCGCGGTTCGATGTGGATGGTTTCCGGCTGGCGCGTGCAGGTCAGGTACGAGTAGGTAGGCTGTTCGATGCTCTTGCCCTCGCGCAGCATGGCCACGTGTTTGGACAGGAGACTCCACTCGAAGGCATCGGGATGGTCGAAATTGATGTTCTGCCGTTCTTCCACCGGCACGTGGCTGCTGTCCTTGTAGTACGAGTCCTGGGGCAGCAATACGACTTCGCCTGCAGGCAGGCTTTCGATGATTTTCTTGACGACGGTGGTCTTTCCCGACCCTGTACCGCCTGCGATTCCTATAATTAACATCCGTTTACATGTGTTTTTGAAACAAAACGAGTACTTTTGCAATCAATTAATGTGACTGCGCATCTGGCAGCAAATATAGTATAAATCATTAAAATGACAAAGTTATGGTCAAACACATTGTATTGTTTAAGTTGAAAGACGAAGCTCCGGCCGAAGCACGCCTGGCCGCTATGAACGCCTTCAAGGCTGCCATCGAGGCACTTCCGGCCAAGATACCTTTTATCCGTAGCATAGAAGTGGGGCTGAACATCAATCCTGCCGAGACGTGGAGCATCGCCCTCTACAGCGAGTTCGACAGCCTCGACGACGTCCGTCGCTATGCCGTTCATCCCGACCACGTGGCCGCCGGAAAGCTGCTGGCTGAGGTTCGCGAGAGCCGTGCCTGCGTCGATTATGAATTATAATGACTTGCTAACTTGAACTAATATCGTTTTCAACTAATGAAGAAAATTTGGTTTTCTCTGATTATCTCTTTTCTGGCCTTCGCCGTGCATGCCCAGATTCAGGAGCCGGTGAAGTTCAAGACTGAGTGGAAAAATGTTTCCGCCACCGAGGTGGAAGTCGTGTTTACCGCCACCATCGATCCCGGCTGGCATGTCTATTCTACCGACTTGGGCGACGGAGGTCCCATTTCGGCCACGTTCAATACCGACAAGCTGGTCGGAGCCGAGCTTTCGGGCAAGCTCCGTCCCGTGGGCAAGGAAGTGTCGTCGTTCGACAAACTCTTTGAGATGAATGTGCGCTACTTCGAGCATACGGCCCAGTTCGTCCAGAAGCTCCGCCTTACCGGTGGCGACTACCAGGTGACGGGCTATCTGGAATATGGTGCCTGCAACGACGAGAACTGTCTGCCGCCTACACAGGTGGAGTTCAGCTTTTCCGGTAAGGCCGATGGTGCTGCTGCCGCCACTCCGGCCGGTGATGCCGCTGCTCCGTCCGCAACGCCCGTCGATACGGCTACAGCTGCTGCCACAATTGGCGTCATCGGCGGTGCCGACGGTTCCACCTCCATCCAGGTTTCCGACAACGGCTGGTGGAGCCCCGTCATCGATGAGCTGAGTGCCCTGGGCGAGCCTGTTTCACAGGAAGACATGTCCTGGCTCTACATTTTCATCACCGGTTTTGTGGGCGGTCTGCTGGCCCTGTTCACTCCCTGCGTGTGGCCCATCATCCCCATGACCGTCAGCTTCTTCCTGAAGCGCAGCAAGGACAAGAAGAAAGGCGTCCGCGATGCCTGGACCTACGGTGCCTCCATCGTGGTCATCTACGTAGCGCTGGGTGTGGCCATTACCGCCATCTTCGGAGCCAATGCGCTCAACGCCCTTTCCACCAACGCCATCTTCAACATCTTCTTCTGCCTCATGCTGGTGGTGTTTGCCGCGTCGTTCTTCGGTGCGTTCGAGATTACCCTGCCTTCCCGTTGGAGCAATGCCGTCGACAGCAAGGCCGAGGCTACTACGGGCCTGCTGAGCATCTTCCTCATGGCCTTCACCCTGTCGCTGGTATCCTTCTCTTGTACGGGTCCCATCATCGGCTTCCTGCTGGTACAGGTATCCACTACGGGCAATGTGGTGGCTCCGGCCATCGGTATGCTGGGCTTTGCCATCGCCCTGGCCCTGCCTTTCACGCTTTTCGCCCTCTTCCCCTCGTGGCTCAAGTCCATGCCCAAGTCGGGCGGGTGGATGAACGTCATCAAGGTGACGCTGGGCTTCCTCGAACTGGCCTTCGCGCTGAAGTTCCTTTCCGTGGCCGACCTGGCCTACGGCTGGCGCATCCTCGACCGTGAGACCTTCCTTGCCCTCTGGATTGTGCTCTTCGCCCTGCTGGGCTTCTACCTGCTGGGAAAGATCAAGTTCCCCCACGACGACGACAATACCAAGGTCAGCGTGCCCCGTTTCTTTCTGGCGCTGGCTTCGCTGGCTTTTGCCGTCTACATGGTTCCCGGCCTGTGGGGTGCTCCGCTGAAGGCGGTCAGTGCCTTTGCTCCGCCCATGCAGACGCAGGACTTCAACCTTTACAACAACGAGGTGCATGCCCAGTTCGACGACTACGATGCCGGTATGAAGTATGCCCGCGAGCACGGCAAGCCCGTGATGCTGGACTTCACCGGCTATGGTTGCGTCAACTGCCGCAAGATGGAGCTCTCCGTCTGGACGGATACGCAGGTGGCCGACCTCATCAACAACGACTACGTGCTCATCACGCTTTATGTGGACAACAAGACCCGCCTGCCTGAACCCATCAAGGTCATGGAAAACGGCAAGGAGCGTACCCTCCGCACCGTAGGCGACAAGTGGAGCTACCTGCAGCGCGTCAAGTTCGGTGCCAACGCCCAGCCCTTCTACGTCCTTATCGACAACGAAGGCAAGCCCCTCAACAAGTCCTATTCCTACGACGAGGACATCGATCTCTACATCGACTTCCTCCAGACCGGACTGGACAACTATAACCGGAAGAAATAAACGCAGCTTTCGGTAGATATTTTCTGGCACAGAGAATGCGGATGGTTGTGGAGGTTCTTTTTTCCCACAAGACAAATCCCTGTTCTCTGTGCCGTTTTTTCATATGTACAGGTAATGCATGATATATGATATAAATGTATGGATATGGATGCGAACAAACTGGATACCGGAATGGCTCCTCAGGCGTCTGAGGTTTCGATAGAATCTAATCCCGAACTGGAACTGGCCTGGAAGCTGGCGGAGTATACGGGCGTCAATCTGTTTCTGACCGGCAAGGCCGGTAGTGGAAAGACGACTTTTCTACGCAGTCTCCGTGAGCGGTCTACCAAGCGTATGATTGTGCTGGCTCCTACCGGTGTGGCGGCCATGAATGCGGGAGGCGTCACCATCCATTCCTTTTTCCAGTTGCCTTTCGCGCCCTTCGTCCCCGAGTCCCATTTCGGAAGAGAGGCCCGATACCAGTATCGCTTCAGCAAGGAGAAAGTCAACATCATGCGTAGTATCGACCTGCTGGTCATTGACGAAATCAGTATGGTTCGGGCTGATTTGCTCGATGCTGTCGACGACGTGCTGCGCCGGTATCGTGACCGTCACAAGCCTTTCGGCGGAGTGCAGTTGCTCCTGATAGGCGACTTGCAGCAGCTGTCGCCTGTCGTCAAGGAGCAGGACCAGCAACTGCTTGCGCCCTATTATCCTCACTTTTATTTCTTCGGCAGTCATGCGCTGGAGCAGGCCGGTTATGTGACGGTGGAGCTGACCAAGGTCTATCGCCAGAACAATGCCGAGTTTCTCGATCTGCTGAACTGCATTCGCGACAATCGGGTGGATGCTTCGGTACTGGATCGTCTCAACCGCCGTTGCCTGCCCGATTTTGCTTCCCGCCAGCCGCGTGGCTATATCTATCTGACAACTCATAATCAGAAGGCCAACGACCTGAATGCTTCCCGCTTGAAGCAACTCCCTGGAGCCGAACGGGCATTTCGTGCCGTGATAACGGATGATTTCCCTGCTTACATGTATCCCACGGAAGAGGAGCTGGTGCTGAAAGTCGGCGCCCAGGTGATGTTTGTCAAGAACGACCTTTCCGGACAGCACCGGTATTATAACGGTATGCTGGGACGAATCGTTTCCTTGTCTGACGAAGGACCGTTGGAGGTAGAAACCGAAGACGGACAGCGGATAGCCCTCGACCGTGAAGAGTGGACCAACTGCAAGTATTCTCTGGATCCCGATACAAAAGAAATTACGGAAACTCTGTTGGGCACCTTCCAACAATTCCCTTTGCGCCTGGCGTGGGCCATTACCATTCATAAGAGTCAGGGACTGACGTTCGACAAGGCCATCATCGATGTCGGCCAGGCCTTTGCACCCGGCCAGGCTTATGTGGCCCTCAGCCGTTGTCGCAGTCTGGAGGGGTTGGTGCTGAGCGAGCCGGTCCGGCCCTCTTCGGTCATTTCTGATACCGTAGTGACCGACTTTGTACGCCACATACCCGAACAGATTCCCAATGCCGCCCGCCTATCCACCCTGGAGCAGGCGTATTTTGAAGATCAGGTGTCGGGCCTTTTCGGCTTCTCCCGCCTGGCACGTCTCTTCCATGTCTATCTCCGTCTGGTGGACGAACACTTGTACCGCCTCTATCCACAGTTACTCAGTGCGTTGAAGTCGCAGGCCGAAGGTCCGGTCAAGGAACTGGGTGAGGTGGGGCAGAAGTTCGTATCCCAATGCCATCGGCTTATAGCGGCCAGTGCCGACTATGCCCACGATGCTTATCTGCAACAGCGTTTTCATGCTGCGGCCGTCTATCTGCACAAGCCGGTTGCCGCATTGCTTTCGTTGCTCGAAGACCATCCGGTTACGACCGACAACAAGACACTCAAGAAACGTCTGGACGAGGCCGTTGCCGAGTTGCTCATGGAGCTGCGTCTGAAGAGCGGCCTCCTGGCATGGACGGAAGGCCATGACTTTGTCGTGGCCGATTACCTGACCTGCAAGAACCGTCTGACCATCGAACTTTCCGAAACATCCAAGACTGCGCGGAAGAAATCCGTGAAGGAAAAGAAGGCTGAAGTTCCTCAGGATATTCTCCATCCCGAACTCTTTGAAGCGTTGCGTTCCTGGCGTGCCGCCAAGGCTGCCGAGCTGGGATTGCCGGCCTATACCGTTCTTCAGCAGAAAGCCTTGTTGGGCATTGCCAACCTGCTGCCCGATTCGCCGGACTTTCTGCTCACCATTCCTTACGTGGGGAAAAAGGCTGTGGAAAAGTATGGAGAGGAATTGCTGGAGTTGGTAGCCGATTATCGCCAGGCTGAAAAATAAAGGTGAAATAAGCCTAAGGGGTTGATAAATATCTTTGTAAATGGCTGGTGGTATTTTATTTGTGGATGCTTATCATTACCTTTGCACCCGTTAAAATGCAGAGCTGGGGCACAGCTGTATTCATGAAACGGATGGTGCGTATCCCGGATTACAAGACAATGAAGTGTAAATGGAAGAAGTCTATCAAGCTGCCTCCGGTCGCTACGAGGCAGGAATGAAATATCGGAGGGCAGGACGTAGCGGCATTTTGCTGCCCGAAATTTCATTGGGATTGTGGCATAATTTCGGTGATGTGGACACGTTGGCCGAAAGCCGCCGCAAGCTGCATCATGCGTTCGATTGCGGCATCACCCACTTTGATTTGGCCAACAATTACGGTCCTTCGGCCGGCAGTGCGGAAGAAACCTTTGGGCAGATCATGAAACATTCCTTTGCTCCCTATCGCGACGAGCTGTTCATCTCGACCAAGGCCGGACACGACATGTGGCCCGGTCCGTACGGAACGTGGGGCTCCCGCAAGTCACTGATGGCCAGTCTGGACCAGAGCCTGCGACGCATGCATCTGGAGTATGTGGATATTTTCTATTCCCATCGGTACGATCCCGAAACACCACTCGAAGAGACCATGCAGGCTTTGGTTGATGTGGTCCGCCAGGGCAAGGCTCTCTATGTGGGCATATCCAAATATCCTCCCGAGGTGGCACAGCAGGCCTACGATTACCTGAAGGCTCATGATGTCTCCTGTCTGCTTTATCAGGGCCGGTACAATTTGCTGGACCGTTCTGTCGAGGAAAAGGGCCTGTTGCAACAGGCTGAGGCCAACGGAACGGGTTTCATCGCTTTCTCTCCGTTGGCCCAGGGATTGTTGTCCGGGCGTTATCTGGATGGAATTCCTGCGGATTCACGTGTGGCACGCGGCGGTTTTCTCAAGGCCGAGGCGTTGACCGGCGAGGTGATGGGACGGGTGAGGGCCTTGAACGAAGTGGCCCGTCGCCGCGGACAGACATTGGCCGAGATGGCACTGGCCTGGCTGCTGAAGGACCGTCTGGTAACGTCGGTCATCGTTGGTGTCAGCTCCGTCGCACAGTTGGACGACAACCTGGCAGCCTTGCGTTGTACGGACTTCAGTGAGGAAGAATTGGCCGAGATCGAAAATATAATAAGCAAATAAGAGGAACGGATCAAGAAAACCATATATCAATGAATCATACAAAAATGACAGGAAGGGCCGCCCTGGTGGGGGAACAATATCTGGTGCCTTTCGTACTGATAATCTCGTTGTTTTTTCTGTGGGGCTTTGCCCATGCCATATTGGACGTACTGAACAAACATTTTCAGGAACTCCTGCACATCAACCGGTCGGTGTCGGCCTTGATACAGGCTATGATGTACATGGGCTATTTTGTCATGGCCATTCCGGCCGGACTGTTCATCAACCGTTTCGGCTATCGTCGGGGAGTGGTGTTCGGACTGGTACTTTACGGTATCGGTTCGCTGCTCTTCATTCCCGGGCAGGAATGGATGTCCTACCGCATGTTCCTCTTTGCCCTGTTTGTCATCGGTTGCGGACTGACGTTTCTGGAAACGGCCGCCAATCCCTATGCCACGGAGTTGGGGCCGCGTGAGACGGCTGCCAGTCGTCTGAACTTTGCCCAGTCTTTCAACGGCCTGGGGTGCATCTGTGCTCCCATTCTGACGGGGTTGCTGCTGTTTTCCGACGACGGCAGCAGCGGTTCGGGCAATGTCGCATTGCCTTACGCCTGTATGGGCATCGTGGTGCTGCTGGTGGCCATTGTCTTTTCCCGCGTCAAGTTGCCCGAGATAGAGCATGTCGATGAAGTCGATGCCGAGGGACATAAGGTCGGCCTGTGGAAGCATCCTCTTTTTGTTTTTGGTCTGGTTGCTTTGTTCGCCTACGAAATCGGTGAGATTTCCATCAACAGCTTCTTCATCAACTACGTGGTGGAGCAAGGTTGGATGAATGCGCGTGACGCTTCCTTCGTGCTGTCGTTCGGCGGACTGACGCTTTTCATGCTGGGGCGTTTTGCCGGCAGTTGGATCATGCGGCGTGTTCGGGCCGAGAAGATGCTGTTCGTCTGCGCCACCGGTACGGTCATTACGACGGCGGTTGTTTTGCTCGATGTGGGTTATGTCTCCCTGGTTGCCTTGCTGTGTGGCTATGCGTTCGAGGCCATCATGTTTCCCACAATCTTCGCCCTTTCATTACGGGGCTTGGGCAGTCACACCAAGCGTGCTTCCTCTTTCCTGATGATGTCTCCGGTAGGTGGTGTGGTAGGTCCGCTGTTCATGGGGTTTGTGGCCGATCATTCTTCGATGGTCCTGTCTTTTTCCGTCCCGTTGGTAGCCTATGTGGTCGTATGGCTGTATGCCCGTCGACTTGTTACCTCCCGCACAGCCTCCTGAAGTCGCAGTATTCGCAGGTCCGCGTCTGTTCCGTCTGGCTGAAGGGCACCTTCGGGTCGAATATCTCCTGTAGCAGCGTCTGAAGCCGTTCGCGGAACTCGTCCTCGTACAGGGCGAAGTTGGTCACCGGCAGCTTGGGTTGTCGGGCCGCTCCCATCTCGATGACGGGTGAGTACGTGTCCTGTGCCGCGCGGTGGATGTAGAGCAGGGCAGGGGCCACCTTCTTCGGCTGCTTGCGGCACATCATGGCCGCATACAGGAAGGTCTGGAAAATGTAGTTGGGCCTTCCTTCCGCCGGGGTGAACAGTTGCCCGATGTCTTCCGGTGTCTTGGGCTGTCCTCCCGTCTTGTAGTCCACGATGCGCAGGGTGTCGTCCTTGCGGTCCATGCGGTCGATGGTACCCCCTATCTGCACCGTCAGTCTGCCTTCCGGCGTATCCACGTCCAGGGCTTCCCTCACCTCCTGTTCCATGCCTTCCATGCAGAAGGGGGCATAGTGCAGGTCGTTGCGCAGCAGCTGGCGCAGGTACGAGCCGATGACCTTCGCGTGTATCAGCTGCGTCCCGTTGTATTCCGGTTGCTCGTCCTCCTTCACGTGGAAGAATTCCTCCTTGAAGGCCCGGTCCACGTATCCCTGCAGCTTCACCTCGTTCTTCAGCAGCCGCTCCAGGTCCTCCTTGCGCACTTCCTTCCCGTGTTCCGTCAGGTCGGTGTACACCAGTTCCGCCGATCGGTGGAAGATGGTGCCGAACAGGGCCGAGTCAATCTCCGCCGTCACCTCGTCGGGCAGCTTCAGGCCCGCCACGTAGCGGTAGTAGAAGCGCAGGCGGCAGTCCAGGTAGGCATTCAGGGCCGAGGGCGAGAAGAAGGCCTTCGGATGCCGGCCGATGTCGTATTTCCGGCACATCCGCTCCACCGTCTCCGGTGTCTTCTCCACGCAGATGGTCCGTTCCGTCTGGGGCGACTGTCCGGCCTCCAGATACTCCAGCCGGATGTCGTGCGGCCATTCCACCAGAAACTGCAGCATGAAGCGCGACATCTCTCCCCGGTTCAGCCCGTCGGTCGAGGTGTTGTACATCAGTGTCACGTTCTCCGCCCGCTGCATCAGGCGGTAGAAGTAGTAGGCATACACCGCGTTCTTGTGCTCGATGGTCGTCATCCCGAACGCCTTGCGCAGGTTGTAGGGGATGAACGACGACTCTCCTCCCGCCTTGGGCAGCTGCCCCTCGTTGAGCGACATCACTATCAGGTTCCTGAAGTCCAGGTTTCTCGTCTCCAGCACGCCCATCACCTGCATGCCGATGGCCGGTTCGCCGTGGAAGGGGATGTTGGCCGCCGTCAGCAGGCGGTTCATCAGCCGCTTCAGCGTATCCGTCCGTATGCCTGCCAGTTCGCCCGTCTCCATCAGGTTCAGCAGGCGGTTCACCAGCGTATATCCCTTGAACAGTGACTCCCGGTACAGTTGCCCGAAGATGTCCTTTTCGTCCTCTTCCTGCGGTTTCCGGTACAGGACCGACACATCCTTGATGCGTTCCGTCAGCCAGCCGCACAGGGCTTCTATGCCGTTCTGCGGGGTGAATACCTGCTCCAGGAAGGCGTCCGCCTTCAGTTCCGAGGGCAGGGGATAGAAGCGGTTGTCCTGCGTCAGCCTCCGTTCCAGCCGTTCCGCTTCGGCCGACAGCTGCCTCACGTACGGATGCTTCAACACGGCCGTCACCGCCTCGTAGGTATAGCGTCCGCTGTCCGCCCGGTACCCGTCCGTCTGCAGTTCCGTCAGGGCGTTGATGTAGCTGTACACCGGTGTCTGTGCCAACGGGAATCCCATGGTGATGTTCACGTCCTTCACCTCTTCGGGCAGGGTGTGCAGCACCGGCACCAGCAGGGCCTCGTTGCACAGCACCACGGCGTTCTCCTTCTGTCGGGCTCCTTCCGGCAGGTCCAGCTCTTCCATCCAGCGGGGCAGGAAGCGGGCCTGTGCGTTCTCCGTCGGTGCCGAGAGGAAGCGGATCCGCTTGGGCCGGCTCATCACGTCCAGACAGCTCTCCGGCAGCTGGTTGGGAAACAGCTTCAGGTTGCGCAGGATGAATTCCCCCGCCTCGTGCCGGTAGGGCGGGTCGGCTTCGGCCGGACGCCGGGTGTAGAACACGTCGTAGTCCCAGTAAAACCATGCCTTCCCGGCTTCCTGCAGTCGTTGGAAGAAGGCCTGCTCCACGCGGTTCAGCACGTTGAAGCCCACGAACACATATCGGTCATACGCCAGCCGGTCCGTGTCCAGCTCCTCCATCACCTGGCGGTACATCATGCCCTCGTAGGCGATGCCCAGTTCCTCCAGCCGGCTGCGGTAGTGGCGGTAGATGTCGCCCAGCTTGTCCCACAGGCTGATGAAGCGTTCCTTCAGCTCCGTCCGCCGTTCGATGGAGAAGTTCTCGAAGAACTCCCGTATCGCCTCCTCCTGTTCCGGTTCCAGGTAGTCGGGTATGTCCAGGATGTTCTTCAGGTCCTGCAGATTGCTGAAGAGCCGGTCCGCGTCTACCAGGTTCTTGTCCACGTCGTCAAAGTCGCTGATCAGCAGTTCGCCCCAGAAGTAGAAGTCGTCCAGGGTCTCCTCGCTCTTCGTCTCCTCGCGGAACACCCGGTACAGCTCGCACACCAGCCGGATGGGGTCTCCCGCCTTCCACGGCGACAGTTGCCTGAACAGGTCGCTGATGCTCACGTACGCAGGCGACCACAGCGGCCGGTCGCTCTGTGCCGCCAGCTGTTCGTTGAAGAACAGGCTCGCGCGTTTGTTGGGGAATACCACCACCGTACGGCTCAGGTCGTTTCCCACCTTCTTATATAAATCCTGTGCTACCAGTTGCAGAAATGTTTCCATAGATGAATTGATAATTGAAAATTGAAAATGGAGAATTGAGAATTAATATCTGATATTTGATATTTGATATTTAATATTTAATATTTGATATTTGATATTTAATATTTGATATTTAAACCTTCTCTATCCTTCCCTCTGTCACATACCACAGATATCCTTCCATCTGTTTCGGGTCATACCCCATGCGCGTCAGCAGCTGCATGTAGTCCTTCACCTGCCGGATGTACTGTTTGCTCGGCTTGCCGAACTTGAAGTCCACCACCACCAGCCGTCCGTCCTTCATCATCACGCGGTCCGGACGCCGGTTCCTCAGCTCTCCGTTTTCTGTCCAGATGATGTCACATTCGTTGAACAGCCGCCACGTCCCGTCATACCACTCCTTCACCTGCGGCAGTTCGAAGGCCCGTTGCGTCAGTGCCCGTATTTCCTCTTCCGTCTCCTGTCGTCCTATCACCCCCTCGAACACCAGGCGGCTGATGGCCTCGTCGATGTCCGCTTCCGTGCGGATGGCCGAGAACAGCGTGTGCAGCAGCCGTCCGCGGTCGATGAACCGTTGTTCCGATTCCTCCTCGTCTACGCCCGCGATGAAGTCCGCCGAGCGGTTGGACTGTCTGAACTCCACCTCGTGCTTCAGGCTCTCCATCACCACCGGCCGTTTCGTGGCCTTCCGGGCCAGCCGGTTCGTCACCTCCCGTTCCGCCTTCTCTTCCGAGGCACACAGCTCGCCCCGTTCGTAGCGTCCCGCATCCTCGTCCCAGGTCCCGTGTCCTCCGGCTGCCAGGCGGGGCAGGGCATAGCCCAGCAGTTCCGCCATCGTCCCCCGCTGGTCCTTCCGGCTCCACACCAGCAGGTTCTTTCCCGCTCGCGTAAAGGCTACGTACAGCAGGTTCAGGTTGTCCACCCACAGCTGTAGCCGTTCCTCCAGGTAGTCCTCCCGGTACACCGATTCCGCCATCGCCGGCGAGTAGTTCACCGGCACCAGTCCCAGCCGGTTGTACGGTCCCTCCTTCGGCGAGCACCACACCAGCTGGCTGTTCGTCTCGTTCTCCGTCTTCCAGTCGCAGAAGGGGATCAGCACCGTGTGGAACTCCAGTCCCTTCGACTTGTGGATGGACAGGATGCGGATGCCCTCCAGCTCTCCGCTCGGGATGGTCTTCATGCACAGCGTTTCGTCCCAGTAGTGCAGAAATCCGTCCAGGTCCGACGAGTGGCTCTGCAGGTAGTCCGTCACCGCGTCAAAGAAGGCAAACAGGTACGCGTCCTGCTTCTCCAGCCTCTTCATCTCCAGCAGCCCGAACAGCTCCTCCAGCAGCTCGTACAGCGGCATCAGCCTCAGTTCCTCGCGGCGGGTGGTCAGCTCCTCGGGCAGGTAGTCCGTCAGCCGTTCCGCCGTCAGGTAGTCCGGGCTTTCCGCGATTCCCTTCACCCCCGTCCGGTAGTTCATCACCAGGGCGGCCAGGGCCACGCTGTCCGTCTCGTCCGTCAGGTAGCGCAGGGCGTCCACCAGCATGCACACCGCCTGCGAAGCATCCAGCCTGAACGCCTCGTCCGACACCACCGGCACCTTCAGCTCCCGGTCAAAGTAGTCCGCTATCGTGGCGATGTTCCGGTTCTTGCGCACCAGGATGGCCAGGTCGTTCATCTTCACCCCTCCGGCCAGCAGCTCCTTCACCGCTTCGCCCAGTGCCTCCAGCGTCACTGTCGCATAGTCGTTCTCCTCGTCCGGTTCCAGGAAGTCCACGCGCACGTAGCCCCTGGCCGTCTCCTTGGGCGATTCCTGAGCCACGTCGCTGTAGGCCACCTTCAGTTCCGTGCATTCCGTCTGCAGTTCCTCCAGGTGCTTGCCGTTCAGGTACTCCACCGCCTCCTTGAACACCCGGTTGTTGAAGTCTATCACGTTCGTCTCGCTCCGTCGGTTCACCTTCAGCGTCTCCAGTCGGATGGGGAAGTGGTCCAGTTTCCGGTCCAGTCCGTTCAGGATGCGCCAGTCGCCGTTTCTCCAGCGGTAGATGGACTGCTTCACGTCGCCCACGATCAGGCTGTCCTCGCCCTGTGCCAGTCCTTCCAGCAACAGCAGGCGGAAGTTGTCCCATTGCATGCGGCTCGTGTCCTGGAACTCGTCAATCATCACGTTGCGGATGGTCGTCCCTATCTTTTCGAAGACAAACGACGGGTCCCCCTCCTTCACCAGCCGGTGTAGCAGGGCGTTCGTGTCCGACAGCAGGAAGCGGTTCTGTTCCCGGTTCAGCGTCTTCACCTCCTCGTCTATGTGGTTCAGCAGTTGCAGCTTGTTCAGGTGCTGCCGCGTCAGGCGGCAGCTGTTCACCGTCCGGTTCCGTTGCGGTCTCAGGCGTTCCGCCTCCTGCAGCAGCGGCATCAGGTTCCTTTCCGCCAGGTCCGTAATCTCTTTCCGCTGCTTCGATGTCTTCGCGCTCCAGTTGTCCGCGCTGGCCAGGCATCCCTTCAGGGTGGCGTTCACCACGTCCTTGTCCGTCAGCTTTCCGTCCTTCAGTTTGCGGAAGTAGCTCCCGATGCCCCGGGCTCCCCCCTTCAGGTCCTCCGGCATCAGTCCGTGTCCCTCCAGTTCCCCTTCAAACTGTTCCCCGAACGCCTTCATCTGCTCCAGCGCCTCCGTTTCCAGTTCCTTCAGCGCCTCCTTGTACAGCTTCATCATCTGCGGTTCGCCCAGGCATTCCCTCAGTCGGTCTCCCTTCTCCAGGTAACTCTCGTCGAAGATGTTCCGTCCGAAGCTCTTGATTTCGTCCGACACGTTCCAGCGCTTGTCGTCGGCGATGCGTTCGTTGATGTAGTCCAGCAGCCAGCCCATCACCGGTGCGTCCGGCGTCAGCTTCTCGATGGGGCTGCCCACCGCCTCGTCCAGCACCTCCGCGTTGTTCAGTTCGATGTTCAGGTTCGGGCTCAGCTCCAGTTCGCGGGCCAGGTTCCTCATCACCGACTGGAAGAACGAGTCGATCGTCTCCACCCGGAAGCGGCTGTAGTCGTGCAGCATGTACAGCAGGGCCGTTCCCGCCCTCCGTCTCAGTTCCTCGGTGGGGATGCGGTCCTTCAGATCCTCGCGGATGCGGTTCAGGTACGCTTCCGAGTCCCGGTCGCCCTTCCAGATGCCGTACAGCTGTTGCACGATGCGTTCCTTCATCTCCCCCGTCGCCTTGTTGGTGAAGGTCACGGCCAGGATCTGCCGGTACGCCCTCGGGTTGGCGATGAGGTGTTTGATATATTCCACGGCCAGGGTGAACGTCTTTCCCGATCCGGCCGATGCTTTGTAGACAAGTAGTTCCATAGTCAGTCTTCAGATGGATGATACGCAAAGGTACAAAGAAGGCACGGATTACGCGCCTTTTCCGTCCGGAAAAATCCTTTCCCTTCCGGCCGTGCGTGTCATCCGTGCCTTGAATATTCAGCCGGGTCCGTCTCTTGCAGGACCCTCCGTGCGTTGTCAGCGTTCCGCTCTCATCGGGTTGTGCAGGAAGTCCTCGTACGCCAGCCGGATACCTTCGTCCAGGCTTGTCTTGGCTTCCCATCCCATGGCCTTCGCCTTGCTCACGTCCAGCAGCTTGCGCGGCGTGCCGTTCGGTCGGGTGGGGTCCCACAGGATCTCCCCTTCGTAGCCGATGATTTTCGCCACCTTTTCCGTCAGCTCCTTGATGGTCAGCTCCTTGCCCGTACCCGCGTTCACCGTCTCGTTGCCGCTGTAGTGGTTCATCAGGAACACGCACAGGTTTGCCAGGTCGTCCACGTACAGGAATTCCCGCAGCGGACTTCCGTCGCCCCAGCACGTCACCTGCTTCAGCCCCTGCACCTTCGCCTCATGGAAGCGTCGTATCAGGGCCGGCAGCACGTGGCTGTGTTCCGGGTGATAGTTGTCGTTCGGTCCGTACAGGTTCGTCGGCATCACGCTGATGTAGTCCGTCCCGTACTGACGGTTCAGGAACTCACAGTATTTCAGTCCGCTGATTTTCGCCAGCGCATACGCCTCGTTCGTCTTCTCCAGTTCCGACGTCAGCAGGCAGCTCTCCTTCATCGGTTGCGGAGCCATACGCGGATAGATGCACGACGAGCCCAGGAATTCCAGCTTCTTGCATCCGTTCTGCCAGGCCGAGTGTATCACGTTCATCTCCAGTATCATGTTCTCATACATGAAGTCCGCCAGCGCCTCCTGGTTGGCCACGATGCCACCCACTTTGGCCGCTGCCAGGAACACATATTCCGGCCGTTCCTCCGCGAAAAACTTCTCCACCTGGTCCTGTCGCGTCAGGTCCAGTTCCTTGTGCGTACGTGTCACGATGTTCGTATATCCCTGCCTTTGCAGTTCCCTTACGATGGCCGATCCCACCATTCCCCGGTGTCCGGCCACATATATTTTTGCGTTCTTTTCCATTTTATTTGTTTACCACAGATTACACAGAGTTTCACAGATTAGAATTGAATATCAATACCTCATATCTGATATTTGAAATCTGATATCTGATATTTAATATTTGATATTTGATATTTGAAATCTGATATTTGATATTTATTTCACAATTCCCTTCTCCAGATACTCCGCCAGGTTCGTCCGCATCACGCTGGCCACATGGTCCGCCGCCACCTTCTGCATGTCGTGTGCCACCATGATGCGTACCAGCTCCTCGAACGAAGTCGACTGCGGGTTCCATCCCAGCTTCTCCTTCGCCTTCGTCGGGTCACCCCACAGGTTCACCACGTCCGTCGGGCGGTAGAAGTCCTTGCTCACCTCCACCAGGCACTTGCCCGTGGCCTTGTCGTAGCCCTTCTCGTCGATGCCCTCGCCCTGGAATTCCAGTTCGATGCCCGCATGCTTGAAGGCCAGGTAGCAGAACTCCCGTACCGAGTGCTGCACGCCCGTCGCAATCACGAAGTCCTCCGGCTTGTCCTGTTGCAGGATCAGCCACATGCACTCCACGTAGTCCTTCGCATAGCCCCAGTCGCGCAGCGAGTCCAGGTTGCCCAGGTACAGCTTGTCCTGTTTGCCCTGTGCGATGCGTGCCGCTGCCAGCGTTATCTTGCGTGTCACGAAGGTCTCTCCGCGCCGTTCACTCTCGTGGTTGAACAGGATGCCCGAGCAGCAGTACATGTTGTACGCCTCGCGGTATTCCTTCACAATCCAGTACCCGTACAGCTTCGCCACCGCATAGGGCGAGTAGGGGTGGAACGGTGTCAGCTCGTTCTGCGGCACCTCCTCCACCTTCCCGTACAGCTCCGAGGTCGAAGCCTGGTAGATGCGGCACGTGTCCGTCAGTCCGCAGAGTCTCACGGCCTCCAGCACGCGCAGCACGCCCGTCGCGTCCACGTTTGCCGTAAACTCCGGCGAGTCGAAGCTCACCTGCACATGGCTCTGTGCTGCCAGGTTGTACACCTCCGTCGGTCTCACTTCGCTCATCACCTGTAGCATGCTCATCGAGTCCGTCAGGTCCGCGTAGTGCAGGTGGAAGTTCGGCAGTCCCTCCAGGTGCGCGATGCGTTCGCGGTAGTCCACCGACGAGCGTCGGATGGTGCCGTGTACGTCATATCCCTTGTTCAGTAAGAATTCAGCCAGGAACGATCCGTCCTGTCCTGTGATGCCCGTAATCAGGGCTACGTTTCTCTTTTCCATATTTTTGTGTATTGTTAGTCTGTACTTATCTGTACTGAAATTTCTTTTTCTTTACGTCAGGCTTCCCGCTTATCTTCGGGTTCCCTGCTCTTTGCGGGCGCAAAGGTAATGAAAAAACAAGGAAACAAACAAACTTTTCCCTGCTGTTTTCAGCACAGATTGTGTTTCTTGATGTTTGTCACATTGCGATATGGGATAGAGAAGGTATGTCACAACCAAATTGTCTGAAGCTCTCCTTCTTCAGGAAAGTGTTTCCCCTCGAAATGTAAGAGGAAAAAGAGGGAAGCCCCCTCTTATGCAGTTGCACTGTGTAGCTTGTTATAGAGAAGCCTGCGGATTTTCACTCTTTCCGCATCCTTTCTGATGTCGTCAGTATCGATTCTTCTGTCGCAGTTTTCATCTTTGGGAATACCTATTCGCGCCTGTCCCCAACTATATTCTCCGTGAGTGATGCTGCTTAAGCTCCATGAATCCTTCTGGGCATAGGTAGCAAATACCATGTCAAATACGCTTTTGTATTTCTCGATGCTTGCCTGCGGCAGTTTTTCCGTGAGGCAGTCATCTTTATACATCCGTCTTATCTCTACCATCACAGGTCCGTACTTCCATGCCTCGAACCTTTCTTTGAACATAGGTTCATCTGTTTGTATGATAGCTTCCCTTTGGACGAAATAAAGAAGTTTGTGCAACTTCATCTCATCCATACGTTTACCGTAGTCTTGCTGGTAACGCTGGTAAATATACGATGCTATTGTTGTCACTTTCTCCATAATTTTGTCCGTTTGGTTATTCAAAGTACAAATATAGGAAAAAACGCATAGATAACCAAATCAGTCAATGTTTTGTTTCGTTTCAGACGATTGTATAATGGATATACCTGTTTTTTCTCTTTCTCCCCATTTGCCTTCCGCCTCCCGCACCGTGGCAGGGATGAGATCCTTCACTGCGCTCCCTTAGATTTGCGCAATAAAAGGAAATACGGTTGGAATGATTACTTTTGTTGT
>ERZ780117.46-NODE-46-length-61476-cov-3.317807_pt1 | contig 61476 bp, 75 predicted proteins | sample MGYA00510985_ERZ780117 | MGnify/ENA primary metagenome ERZ780117 (study PRJEB29588, sample SAMEA2159553) | human gut metagenome | biome: human gut; feature: human-associated habitat; material: faeces | place: Denmark | collected 2008/2010 ...
CGCCCTTTCCTTCCGTGAACCCCCGCTTCTACCGCCTCATTGTCGATTCCGGCAATATCCAGGCGCGTGTGGCACTGACTTCCTCCGATGAGTTGCTGACTCGCGGTGACCGCGTGACCCTGTTGGTCTACGGCTACGATGAGAAGCGCAACTATGTCTGGGGCGCTTGCCACAAGGTCTAATCTTACCCCGGCTGTCTCTTGATTCATTTCCGGCAGACAGCCGGATGCTGCGCATTGTACCTGCCTTCTCGCGGCGCGTGGCGAACAACTGCTTTATGCAGGCTAAAGGTACTGAAAAATAACGATTCTGTAGTTGAGGTGAATGCTGTGTGTGAAAATTGGAATATGCGCTCAGGCTTGTTCTATTCGCAACTGAATAACAGAGAACTGTTCATGGCCTGTACAGTGCATGGCGTAATGATGGAGGTGTGCGTATCTGTGTTCTTAGACATGAAAGAACTGGATATGTGTGCCGTAGAAAAAAGCTGCCAAAAGAATGCAGCTGCCGTATTGCTGAATGTGTATGGGGACGGTGTTGTGGCAAGCGTCAGAAAGGCTGCATTGCTGGATACGGAACTGGTCGGAAATCAGAAGCTGGCACAGCATCTGTACCGGGATTGCCGAGATGTGATGCGCACTATCGTCCCGAAACCGGAGGAAATGTAAGTCATGGCACGAGAAGAAAAGCAAGCGAACATCTATGCGATTCCCAAAAACTCCTTTGATACCGGATATGTTTTTGGTGGTCAGTTCAAGACCCGAAATTTCGTAGAAGGCGTTGTCGTAACCTTACCGTTTCTAGGAATCTTCCTGTATGGATGGGCAAAACTCGGATTGGACTTTGAAAGTACCGTTGCTTACTGCTTTATCCTGTGTGCGGCGGTTTTCGTCAGTGTCGTACATGGCGTGGGCGGAGACAGCTTGTTTGAGTTCATTGCCCGCGTAGTCAAGTTCCGGCAGAATCGCAGAATCTCCAAGTACAATCCCCGTATCAAGACGGAACTTGAACCGGATTACCTGCTCCATGACGATACGATGCTCCCGAAAGAAAAACTGAAACGGGCACTGGAAAACATCAAGAGCAAGGTCGTGGGCGGCAGCGATGAGCCTATCAGCGCCGATATCACGGACGAGGACCTGCAGGTCTACTATGATGACGATGAGGATTTCGTTGAGAAACCCGATGAACTGAAATCGAAGGCTGAACTGAAAGCCGAGGCAAAACAGCGTGCGAAAGAGGAAAAGGAGTTCATCAAATCCCTGCCTCGGAATCAGCGCCGTATGGCTCGTGCCGAACTGAAACGCAAGCATAAGGAAGAAGCCGAGGCGGCTAAGAAGCGCGAGGAAGAGCGGGAGCAGATGATTCAGGAAGCAATCAAGCACCGTCTCGAAAAGGCTGAGCGCGTTAAGGCAGCACAGATGCGTGCCCACTTGACGGCACTGGAACGCCAGCGTGTTCTTGAACAGGCACAGCCGGAAACGGTTAATCTGGAAGAACAGGCTGCTGGGGTGACTGAAACCGTTCTGGATGTCGTTCTGGACGAGCCTGCCGATACCGCTGTTGCCGAGCCGGTGCTGGATGCAGAGGTCTCGCAGGAAGATACTACGGCAGAGCGTCCTGACCTTGAATTGACTGAGAAGGGTAGTGAAGTGCCCGACCAGTCCGATACGGTAGAAGACATCCTTGAAGATATCGAACTGGACGATGATACAGACCTCGAAGTTGGTACAAATCCGTCCGAAGTTCTCGATACATCCGATATGCTCGATGTTGAGTTGGATGAGGTTGTAGAAGCTGAAACCAATGCACAGCGTAAACCTTCCTTTGAACCGAGAGTGGTTCTGAACGAGAAGTATACAGAGCAGACTGTGAAGCCTGTGAAGGTGAAACCGCAGATTCGTAGCAGCCGAGATATTTCTATCTTCGACGATGAGGAGTAACAGAGTATGTTCAGAAAGAAAGACAAGAATCAGGGAATTCCGGATGGTGTGGTAGGGAATAACCTGAAAAACGCGCGTCTGACTAAGAAGGAGCGCGAAGAGATTGCAACCACCGAGCGCAAGCGTATCCGTAAACAGATGGAAGCCGAAGCGGAACGCTATCAAATCATCAAAAGCACCCAGCGTATCATCCCGGTAGAGGATATCTTCAACGGTGTTATCATCACCAAAGACCATCGGTATGTGAAAGTCATGGAGTACCGTCCTATCAACTTCGCATACATGGACGCCGAGACCCAGAACCGCGTTATTTCGCTGTTCTACCAGACATTCAAGGCAGTGCCTTGTAATATCCAGTTCAAGACCTTTGCCCGTAAAGCAGATGTCGAGTCAACGATTTCCAATGTCACCCAGTATTACGAGCAGGAAACGAACCCTAAGCGCAAGAAGATGCTCAATGCCTATATCGGACTTCTTCGTAAGACGGCATTGTCAGTTGGCATTACCCGCCGCTTCTTTGTGGTCATTGAGTTCCAGAAAACCATCAGCAATGACGGGTCCCGGTTCGAGTTGGTCGTGGCAGACCTGAACGCGATGGCAGCAAATGTCCGCTCTCACATGGAACAGTGCGGGAATGTCTTCATCCCGGCACTCGGAAACCCTGACCGCAATGAGGATGCTGGTATCCATCAGCTGTTCTACCAGCTTTTGAACCGCAGCAAGAGCGAGACGGTAAGCTTCCATGACCATATGCAGCCTATCATTGACCGCTATTCGGAGGCGGAAATGCAGGGGGTTAAGACCTCATTGCAGGCTCCTGAATTGATTGCTCCCGAATGGATTGATTTCACGCATTACAACTATATCGTCATTGACGGTAAGTTCTATACCTTCGCCTACATCCCGTCCACCGGGTACAACCAGCGTGTATATGCCGGTTGGATTGCTACCTTCGTCAATGCCGGTGAAGGTATTGATGTCGATATGTTCTTTGAACACATGTCCCGCGAAGCTGTATACAATAAAATCAGTACGCAGCTTCGTATGAGCCGTGCCAATGCTATGGACAGCCACGACACAGATTCTGACTACCATGCGCGTATGGAGAAGATTTCTTCCAGCGAATACATGCTGCGCGGTCTTTCTACAGGTGAAGATTTCTACTACATGTCTATGGTCATCACGGTCGTTGCTGATTCCGTGGATGAACTCGAATACAAGTACGATAACCTTGAAAAGCGCGTCAAGGGTCAGGGCATGAAGATTCGCCGCGCTAATTTCATGATGGAAGAGTGCTTCGAATCGGTATTGCTCCCGCTTGGTAAACTCAATAAGGATATCAAGCGCAAAGCACAGCGCAATGTCTTGACTTCCGGTGTGGCGTCCTGCTACCCGTTCATCTCCTTTGAGATGCAGGACCCTGACGGTATCATGATTGGCACGAACCGTGCAAACAACTCGCTTGTTACCATCGATATGTTCGATACGGATGTTCATGCAAACGCGAACGCTGTTATCCTTGGGTCTACCGGATACGGCAAGACCTTTACCGCACAGCTTTTCGCACTTCGTCTATCTGAGATGGATACGCAGGTATTCATTATCTCACCCCTGAAAGGATTGGAGGACTACGGCGGCGGCTGTAAGGCTGTCGGCGGTCAGTTTATCTCGATGGACCCGTCTTCCGTAAACAGCATCAATATCATGGATATTCGCGTTCCGGATGATGAGGATGCCAAGAAGATGGACGACTACGAGACGACTGGCTCCTTGCTGACAAAGAAGATTCATACCATTAAGTCCTTCCTACACCTTGTCGTTAAGGACATGACGCAGGAAGAAGAGCAGCTGATTGATACGAGCCTTTATAAGGTATATGGGCGTTTCGGTATCACGAACGACAACGATTCAATTTTTGACTTGGAAAATGGCGGATACAAGAAGATGCCGCTGCTCGAGGACTTGCAGAAAGAGATGCAGAATGTCCCTGAACTGCATCGTATCTGCAATATCCTCAATCCTCTGATTCGTGGCTCGATGGCGTGCTATAACCGTCCTACGAATGTTGACTTGAAAGCCAAATACATTGTATTCGACTTCAACGGCATGAAAGGTCCTACCCTTACGATGTCGATGTTTGTCGTTCTGGACTTCGTCTGGACGAAAATCAAAGAAGACCGCGCAAAGCGTAAGGCAGTCTTTATCGATGAGTGTTGGAAATTGATTGGTACAGACTCGAACGAAATGGCGGCAGAAGATGTCGTTGAGATTTTCCGTACGATTCGTGCTTACGGCGGTTCGGCATTCGCCATGACGCAGGATATTTCGCAGTTCTATGAATACAAAGGCGGCAAATACGGTAAAGCCGTTATCGGTAACGCCGACACCAAAATCATCATGCACTTGATTCCCTCCGAAGCAAAGGCTCTGCAAGCAGCTATTCAGCTTACCGATTCGGAGATGGAGAATGTCTCGAACCTCGGTCGTGGTCAGGGACTTGTTTGTTCCGGTGCCGCTAAGCTGTTCGTTGACTTCATCGCTGCTCCTTATGAGAAGCAGGAAATCACGACCGATGCCAAGAGCTTCTACCTGCAGGAAAAGGCACTCAAAGAGAAACAGCACAAAGAAGAGCAAGAACGGTTGGCGGCTGAGAAAGCCAACAGCAATACCGATGCGAACGATGATGATGCCGATTTGCTGAATGTTACCTTTTAAGCGCAGAAATACAACGATACTCCGATACTAATAAAGGAAAACAGCACTTTTGAGATATGCGATGGTCCGGTACAAATGAAATGTGCTGATTGGGCATATTTTAAAAGTGCTTTTTCTATTAAGAAAGTGCCGAAATGACACATTTCAGAAACGCTTGCTTTTCGCATAGTTACGCAATAAGTTCACAAATATAATGTGAAAATGTGTAAATGACACATTTTGCCGAAAATGAAAGGAGACATTCTTATGTCTGAGGTCCACAACAACGACATCCGCGAATTGCTCGATGTCATCCCCGTGATTCCGCATAATCTTATGATGGAATACCTTACCCGACAGTACAACATGACCCCCAATAAAGCCCGTGAAGTCATCTACAACGCCTGCCGTAAAGGCTCAAACCGCCGCCCGGCATGTTATGTGACGAATGACGGACTTGCGAAAGCCGATTATGTTACGATGACCAGCCTGTACCGCAAACGCTGCCGCGCATTCCGTGTGGCATGCGAGTTTTTGCCGGAAGGGCGTCAATTTTCGATTCCCTCTACCTGCCCGTGGCTGCTGAGTTTCTGCTTCGAGGGCAGCGTATACTATGTCTGTGAGTTCGAGAAGGGCAAGGAACTCATCGTGGCGGATATGATTCGCAACGCCGGGATTCGGGAGGATATGATGTCCGTGACTTCCCGTATCGCTATCATGCGCCCCGGCGTAAACCGTGAACTCCTCAATGGATGCGGGATTAGGTTCTTCTGCGTGGTGGATGACGACTATAACCTCGAAGTCACGGAACAGGTCCCTGACCAGGAGGTATGGGATGGCGTTCCCATCGTTAAGTGATTATAAACGATATATCGAAGAAAACGGAACAAACAAGACTGCGGTAACGGATACCTCAAAAGCGACCCGGCAAGCCCCTGCTACTTATCAGGACAGTGCCGGATATGTAAAAAAGCGTATCGCTAAAGCAGCCGAAATTTTAAACGCTGTACCGGATGAATTGCCCTTGAATCGAGTCTCGGAAACGCCATTAAATGCCGCTTCCATTGAGCTTTTAAAAGCCGAGCGCTCGATTTTAAGGGCTTTTTCTGAGCCGGAAGACCCTGCACCATACCGAAAAATACCCGCAAAATCCGCCATTCCGGATGATTTCTGCGCGGTTTCTACCCCTGACCATGCCTTGATTTCCATTCGGTTCAAGGCATTCTTACCGCCGTATCACTACGAGTGGTATAGCCGGAAATCAAAGGAAAAAGACGAGATAAATCAGTATTACCTTGATGCTGAATTTGACTTCCTGACTGAGGCCGCTATAAAGAAATTCATCCTCAAAAACGGACCTGTTATAGTGCCGTCCGGACACTTATATCTCATATTTTTACGCGGCATTGCACCGAATTCTCCTACCGTAATTGATAACAATAATGTCTACACCGGAGCCATCACAAACGCCGTCAGCAGGGCACTCTGGCATGGCGATGGATGGCAGCTGATGAGTTATCTGTACACAGCAAAATCCGACCAGAATGGCCCGTATCTTGATGTTATCCTATGTGAAAAATGCGACATCATGTACTGGCTCGAAGCGTAGCTGCGGCACAACATTTTCCGGGGGTATAAAATACAACATTTTCCGGGGCGTAAATTAGCACTCCTGAATTTGTTGTATTCTATCCTCGATTTTCGGCGGGGTTATAGTGGTTTTCGAGCCCCGCTTGGTTCGTAATGCGGAATCTAAGGCACAAATCCAAGGTGACAAAATGACTAACGAGCAAAAACTCCTATCCTACCTCTACACCATTGACTCGATACAGCGGCGGCAACTTGTGATTGCCCTGTCTGACATGCCGTATCAGAGCCTGACGCTTGCCGTGCGAAATGCCGTAAAGCACGGATATGTGGAAGTGTTCCGCAAGGATGAATCGAACCATATTCGCATCTCCCAGGACGGTGTCAAGTATATCCGTTCGGTAGCAAAAGACTCCCTCGACAGCGAGAAACGAGCCAATATGAAGCGCCGTTTTAAAGGCGAACAGGGCAGACGCTTGAACCGCGTTGAGACGACCTCGTGTATGTGCAGAGCGGCAGGAATCCCACTTGCCAAAGAAGTAGGTATCAGTCTGTCCGAACTGTTGATTACAGACACGCAGGACTACACACGGTTCATGAACGACTACTTCTACGATAAAGGCTTGCTATTCCTCTCGGACGAACTCTCTGCAACTATTAAGGCAACGCATACAGTCGGTGAAGAATACACCACAGGACGAAGCCGTCTGGTTGGCATCATCATCAACTGCAAAGGCATCTTCTTTATCTACTGCACTCTGGATAAGCTGATGCGCTGGATTGTCTCCTACGAACATCGCAGGGCGGATGTTATTACGAAAATCCTCAAAGACAGTGACGCCTCCAAACAGAATGCAGACTTCAACTATGTGTGCTCCCTGATGTATAAGAGCGTTATTATCGGCAAGACTTGCGCTATGATTCCCAAAATCATCACAGGCAACAAATACGGTAAAGCCGTAACGAATCCCAGCAAGAACGGCATTGCAGATAACCTGCTTACGCTAACGAATCTCGAACAGGTCTATGCTCGTAACTATTTCGTGCCCACAAATACACTCGGCGTTGAACTCCTTTCCCGTACAGTCACGCTGACACGCGATGACCTTAACCAGATGATTGAAATGTGGCTCTCTGAAATGACAAACACTCATACATGCGTGGATGCCCGCGAATACACGGAAGCTTACATTGACGATGACAGCGAAAAGACACTCATCTTCCCAATCATTGAACTGGAAGAACTCGTCTACCAGAAAGCAGGTAGGGAAAAGTATCATATCGTCTGTGAACGAGGAACCCAAGATGGAATCAGCCGCACAATGGGAAATAAAGTCATCGATTTCAAAGACATGAATAACGAACCAATGCCCGCTCATAAATACGATGATGCTGGGATTCGGAGAGACGGCATCAATCCATTGACGCATTCGGGATACTGGGAGGAAGAGCCATGATAGCGATTCGCGTATGCCCTATCTGCAAGAAAGTCTTTGAGGGCAGAGTCGGAGTTCCGAAAGTCTACTGTGATGAATGCACGATGCTTGAAGATTTCGCGACTTCGGATGAGGCTAGGGAACAGTCATCTTGGTTTTTTGAGGATTCTGAGGATTCAGAAGAAGAAGATTCAGGAATGCATGAGACAGGGCAAGAGAAATTACTCGACCCTCTAACAGACGAGTCCCGACTTCCCGCAGCACCCCGCCAAACGAAAGAGTCTCTTTTGTATCTCATTACCCCCAGGAAGAAATATTGACAGCAGCACCTAAACTATCCTTGCAACGCTTCCCGTCTCATTCACAAATCCCCTCAAACCTAATTTGTTTATTACGATTCCGTGAACATATAGGAGACACGGTTGAGAAACAAGCAAATTTATGGTATAATGCAAATGAAAATAAAGCGTAGCTGCGATGCGTAGCTGCTAAAAGCGTACAGAAAAATCATTGCACGAACCGTAGGCACGAGAAGGTATCGGAATGAAAAAGAGAATCTTAGTTCCGTATATGGCGGCAACTCTCGCCATGGCGGCTTCCATTAGCGTAGCTGCCAGAGATGGAGCCGTAGTTGCGAGAAGTTACATGAATTACAATGACCAGAAGCCTAGCGTAGTTGCCGAGTACCGGTATCAAACCGTAGGCATTTCCTGGACAAACACTTATAAAATTGTCACGGCAGAGGAAGCAAGACAGATTCAGGATGGAATCGTGATTTTCGCATTTCCTCGCTGCCCTTATTGTCGCAATTTAATTACAGAGGTGACGGATGTTGCAGTAGCGGAAAACACCACAGTATATTATTGCCAAATTGACAAATATAGAGACAGATACGAGTATAATGAGAAAACCGGAAAGCCTCAGATGACGGTAGAAGCGGGAGAAGGATATACGGAGCTGCTTTCGTGGCTTGACAAATACCTTGCCGACTATACAGTCACGGATGAAGCAAAGAATAAAATCGCGGTAGGGGAGAAGAGAATCGGAGCTCCTACGATAATCCGTGTAAAGAACGGGGAACCGGTGGCAAAATGGCAGCTGGATTCGGTGGAAGACATCGAATACCCCGATAATAAATATGATAGCTGGGATACTGCGATAAAAGAAAAAGTCGAGGAATCCCTGTATGCTTTCTTTAAGGAGGGTTAAGCCATGGATAAATCCGAGATTATTGGCACACTTCTTTTCGTGAATTCGCAGTATTGGGTTTGTGCGATTATTGCACGAATCGGCTTTGCGATTACCGGAATGTCAAAACTCATGACCCCGGTAACGGCGGTTCTGTATTTTGGGCTTCTGTACCTCCTTTTCCTTGTCGGAGCATTCCGTAAAGATGATGACGATGAGGACTAATACGAGCACCTCAAAAGAACCGTAGGTGCTAAGAAACCGTAGGCAGATACTTCCCTGCGTAGCTGCCTTTTGCTTGTACCGTCGGACGACAGTGTCGTGGTTGCCGCTATTTTCGAGATAAGCGTAGCTGCGTAGCTGCCGTCCTTTTTTGTTGTCAAAAGATATAAAGAGGAGAAAATCATGGTTTACGAAGTCATCAGCCCCGAAGCACACGGAAACGGCACGATTGTCGGTATGCACACCGAATCTCCTGCCTGTATCGATTCTCTGGATACCCAGAAAGCAATGCTGGATGCTAAGAGCAAAATCACCTTTACAGGCACAGAGGAAGAATATGAGGCCGTGAAAGCAAAACTCAACGCGAAGGTGAAAGTCGTAATCCAGAAACCGAAAGCGACCACAAGGAAATGAGAGACACTATGATACAGTATCAGAATGTATTCGACGCGTTTATGCGTTGCGACACCGATAAGCTGGCAGAAGAATTTGCTGCCTTGTATGACGAATCTAAGAAGGACGCCGAAAAGAGACTCGAAGCGGTACAGAAGATGATTCACGCGTCCTATGAGCGCATGAAGAATACGACTCTCGCAAGCAATGAAGACGAAAGTATGGTTGTGGTTTGCAAAAGCTTCGATGATGCCGGAGATGATGTTGCCTGCGTGAAGGCTCAGGAAATCCGAGATTGGAAGGAAAAACACGAGAAAAACTATGAACCCATCAGCGATGAGGCCCTGACCTTCATGAGCACGGATGAGATTTATAATGCGATTATCGCAGACAGGTTGCCTGAGCGGTATGCGTTTGAGTTCTCGCCTTGGGAAGAAATCCTCAGCTGGAACCTGGCTGAGCCTAGTGTTGCCAGATATGGCCTTGAACATTGTCTTGCTGGTATCCTGTGGGAGATGACCTTTTTTGGCGTTGACCCTGCGGGAGTAGAGAAAGAAAGAGAGAAACTCGATGCGGCAATAGAAGAAGCCAAACAGGCAAGTGCAGAGGGGAAAGTCTTGGATAAGACATTCTCTTTTGAGGATTTCGCAAAAGAAGTCTTGGGGGATGAGTATACCGAAGACTGGTATCCGGAAGAAGAACAAGAGCGGGATGGTAGGAACATGGCTATAGCCAGCTATAAGTACGGAGTAGAGTTCCGGCTTTTATTAGAGAGCATCCTCTAGTGGGGTAATACCCTTCCGTTCTGAACAATGTTTTGCAGGCTAGGTGCTGCACGGGCGGCGGGCTGTCTGCCTGCTAGAACTGCCGCGAGCGAGCTGCCTATAAACGCATCCAGAGCGGAATTCCACGCGTTCGGTGTCATGGCACTGCTTGCTTCAAGATGCTGCCGGGCCCCTTAACCAAACGAGAGGAGAGACAAGAGATGCTTCCGCATATATTCGGGGACACACATGGTCCCTTGGAAATCAACAAAATCAATCCGAAACGCTTTTTAGGCCGGGCGCTTACCGACAACGATGCTATCGTCATCTGCGGTGATTTCGGGTTCCCGTTCCTGCCTACCGACTGCATCTCTGAGGATACTCTCAAAGATTCCGGTGCAGAACACTACTGCATCAAGTATGCCCGCGCATACCGACAAAACATCAACTGGCTCAAAACCTTCCCGTGCAATATCCTTTTCATCGACGGCAACCACGATAACCACGAATTCTGGGCCAAACTCCCCACTGAATCCTGGAACGGCGGTCAAGTTCAGAGATTGCCGGACGCACCCAATGTTATCCATCTCATGCGCGGCGAATACTATACCATCGATGGTCTAACCGTCTGGTGTATGGGCGGCGCAGAGTCCATCGATAAGGCGACCCGTACGCAAGGTGTTTCCTGGTGGCCGGAGGAAATCCCATCTCAGAAAGAGATGTGGCACGGAATGGATACGCTGGAAGAACACGGGTATGATGTCGATGTCATCCTGACGCACACGATGCCAAGGATGCTGATGTCTGCCTATTTCGGGAATTCATTCACCTTGAAGGAAAATGACCCGACAGGTGTATACCTCGATGAAGTGTATCGGAGAACCAGGTTCCGGAAATGGTTTTGCGGGCACATGCACGAGGACATCGATAAACCCCTGTTCCGGCTGCAAGTGCTATATGACGATGTAGTGAGCATTGATACGAAGAATCCCAGCTTTGAAAGTACAAGGCGAGAAGCAGGACGCGGAGAGGAGGGGAAAACCCCTTGAGCATATTCATCGTCGGGGATGTACACGGGAACTATAAAAGCCTGACATCCAGTTTGGAAAAGTCCGGCTGTGATGTGAATGCCGATACCATCATCTTCGTGGGTGATGTAGTGGACCGTGGCAGGGAAAACGCTAAGGTCGTGAATTTCATCGCCGAGCATAAAGGCAACATCCACCTGATTTGCGGCAACCACGAATACCAGCACAGACAACTCCTGAAATACTACCGTGCTCTTGCCAAGGCACCGGCAATTCGGAAGATGGCAGCAGAAATTTTCCGGCTCTATACTCCCGAAGGCAGAGTCATCCGCGATAAATCCGAAATCGAACGACTCCGCTGCGATGAAGAAGAGCGCAGAAAAGAAATCGAGAAGCATCCCAAGACTTTCGAGGAATGGCAGAAACAGTTCCTGATTTATACTCTCGCGTGGGAAGAAGATTCCCTCTGGCAAATCGTGCTCTATCTGCTCAATGAGATGTGCGGACCTCCCTATGATGCCCAGCATACCATTTACGAGTACCTGTCCGGCACCAATCAAACGAGAACGAACTTTGAGCAGGTATTTGAGAGCCAGACACAGGAGCTCAACATTAAGCCTGGCCCGGGTGTACATCGGTATGAGCAGGTAGTAGTCTCGCATAACAATCCATTTGGCGGTCCATACAGCTACGACAGCCAGGAAATGCTGACAGGGCATAGAAACATCCTGTATATCTTCGGGCATGTTTCCCACGAGACTATGACCCGCAATGACCGGAAAGAATCCGGCTGCACCTTCCTCGACATCGATACCTCTCCGAAATCCGTCACGGTCATCGCACTTGACGACTACCTCAAAAACTAAGCAACGCGCTACAATGGCTCATACAGCCGCTGTGGCGCGTTTTTCTTTTTAGACGATAACTTTATCGAGTACACTTCGACACCATCGAAAGCGGGCGGGTTTGCCGTCAATCCTGCGATGCTGACGCGATGCGGTGTACTCAATACAACCATGATTCTGAATGCGCCGCAAATAACGCACAAGACAAGATACACAAAGACCCTTGGCAAAACCTCTACCAACCACGAGGAGACGCCGCGAGAGACCATGACGGCAACCGCAATGCAAGCCATGTGTACTAACCGGTAGCCGTCATACAAGACTACAGAATCACGCTACACACCGGACCACCCCGGGTAACACCGGACAACAACGGACCACACCGGACGAAACCAACCAAAAGCCCCACCTCGCCATCGCCGCCAGCTGGACCGGAAAGCGCACAAGCCTGCCTGTAATATCAGTCCAGAGCGGAAAGGACCACCCGGAAGCAGAATTTGCCCCGGAATAGCACCCTCCTCATAAGCGAATCAGCGTATAGGCATCATCAGCCTGTACGCTTTCTTTTTTTGCCCGATATTCCCTCGTTGCAGCAAGACACAAAACGCGATAGGCGCAAAGAATCCATATAGCGTTTCAGGCAGAATTGTGATAGACTAAGGATAGAAACAGAAATCAGCCGGAGGTGTTTCAGATGGATGAGAATATCCTGTTCAGCTACGAACTCAAAGATGCCTGGTTCTTGCCGATTGCAGGCGTTGAGGTCTACAAAACTGGCGAAGTTCGGTGCATGACAGGTGATGAAGACAGAACCAGTATCCTTGATGAGAAGGCTCTTGCAGAAATTGAGAATGTCATCGAGAGCCATCCTGAACTGTTCGAGTACGAGTCTCCGGAAATCGCTACGCCCTCGATTCTTGACGGGGTCAGCAATATCTTCTGCTTTGGCGCAGAGGATGGCAGAAACACAGAACTTGTCACGCTCAATATTTGGACACTGCGAGAAAAAGAATATGGCGACATCGGGACTTACACTGCCTATGAGAAAGGAATATGCCTTCTGCGGGTATTCGATACGATAGCAGGGATACTGACCCGGAACGGCGTGCCATCCGAATGCCTCGCGCTTAGATAAGAGCAGGGGCTGCAACACCACAAAGGAAGCACCATGGACAAGACATTCGAGAAATTCCTGCGCAGCGGCATTGACCTGTCCTTGATTGGCATTGAACGCCGCGAAGACAATGCATCGTATTTCTGTACACCGAAAGGCGCATCCATCTTCGGATGGGCAGGTGTGGACGGCATCCACTATTGCTTCGTGCGCGGATTCGGCGGTATGGTTTTCGCCGTAAGCCCCATGAATTCGGCACCGGACTTTGTTCACCCGATAGCAAGAGACTTTGAGGATTTCCTGCGTTTGCTTCTTGCCTGCGGGGATGCGGCAGCATTAGAACAGGCTTGGATGTGGGATGAGGCACAGTTTACCGCCTTCCTGCAAGAGAATCCTCCGACGCGGGAACAGAAGACTGTACTAGAGGAGATTGCTGACCAGTTCTCCTTGTCACCGCTGGAACATCCGTGGAAGTACATCAAGAACCTGCAAGCATCGTTCGACTATGCCAAAATCAAGTATACCGATGACTACTATGATTTGACGCTGAACCCCAATATCACTCCGTCACTGCCCGACTGGAAGGTGTATTTTGATGGAAATTTCTGGGGGTATTCTGGGCGCGACCATGCCGGGACAGAAATCAAAGTCAATAAGCAATTCGATTGGGCCGAACATCACTGGGTCATTCCATCTATATACGCTTGCAGCAAAGGCTTGGTAGTAGATTTTTGTATGCGAGCAGAGGCAGAGGATATCCGAGCCTTTATTGACAAATGGCATCTGAATGCTGACAATGATTCGTGCGAGAACTTCACCAGAGAAGAACAGATGCAGATGGAACTCGATAATCCTCTCTACCTGAATTTTGAACCGAGCCTTGTCATGAACGGGAAAGCTATACAGACATCTCATGGCTCTTCGATATCCTATAACCCGTGTCTACCGGAAGGGATAACGATTGAGCCGGAAGCTAAGGCGGTAATAGAACACTATGGTTTAGATACATCCTATGGCTGGACTATAACTAGAGCAGCATACCCATGGAAAGGGAAGAGGCGTCCTTCTGGTATAAAGACTCTATCGCTTACTATAGAGAAAAGGTCCTATACACTGCCGGGTCCGCACTTCAAAGTAAATAGTTCTGGGGATACTGTATATACCTTTACGCATCCACTAACCGGGATACAGTATACTCTATCCGTTCTGGACATTGAGCAGCAGACGATACCCCGCAGCGGTATGGACACTGAGCGCTGGGTGTACCCTTCGCACTATATAGCCATGCGGTATATGCTTTTCCCGGAACCGGATACGGAGATTGCAGTCCGGGACTGTGTGCAGAGCGAGAGACCTCGGGAAATCGACCCACGCCCCGGTAAGTATTATCCGGAAGCTACGAACAGTGTCATCGCCATCATCGGCGGAGCGGATGGACCGACAACCATCACCATAGGCGTCCCGGACCAGAAGAACATCCGTGTTGCCTGCTCCGCCTTGCACTTTGAGCCTGTACACGAAGACATCGAGTGGCGCATCGAGTTCGGCGTGAATGAGCCACTAAAGGAGACCTTCCAGCTCGTTTGATACGAGCTCATCTTGGCACTGACCTTCATTTCCATCCGAAACCTTGCCCAAACACTATCACCCCCATATTTCCTATGCCAGAAAGGAGTCTTCACCATGAACAGTATCTTCCACCGCGTCAGTATCCGCAAATTTCAGGATAAGCCCGTAGAACCCGAGAAAATCGAGACCCTTCTTCGCGCCGCCATGGCAGCGCCCTCGGCGAGAAACCAGCAGCCGTGGGAGTTTTATGTCGTAACGAATAAAGACCTTATCCAGAAACTCTCCACGGTCAGCCCCTACGCTGGCTGCGCCAAAGATGCCCCGGTGCTTATCGTTTCCGCCTACCGCGAGGATGCCATCAGCCCGGCATATGCGCAAATCGACCTCAGTATCGCAAACGAGAACATCTGGCTGGAAGCGGATGCTTTGGGTCTTGGCGGAGTCTGGCTCGGCATTGCCCCTGTCGAGGAACGAATGAAAGCCGTCAAGGAAGTGCTCCAACTCCCCGCCGAGCATCATGCCTTTGCCATCTTCGCCCTCGGCTATCCGGCAGAGAACAAACCGCAGCAGGACCGTTACGATGTCAGCCGCATCCACTATGTTAAGTAATTCACAAATTCTTCAAAAGAAGTTTCTAGTTCGTTCAAAAGCCTATTATACTCTGCACACAAGTCCTCGGTATAATAAGCCTTGTAATCAAGAAGCAAACACAGGGAAATATCCCGTGATTACCCACTGCGCCTTAGACCATGCCAGAGCAATCGCTCGGTCAAGGCCAGACAACAAACAAGGCTAAAACGCCATTACATATAAAAACAATGCTGTATCTTCCGGATTCGGAGGGCACAGCATTTCTTTTTGCCGCAGATTGTCGTATAATAGTGCTGTATACCAGATGTGGCGAAACAAGATAAAACACAGGCAGAAGACGGGTGAAAGGGAAGGAAAAACGAATGTTCAGAGAGATTCGCAGAAAGAACAGAGAAATCAGCATCGACAGCGCAAAGCAGTTGTTGCAGTCCAGTCGGCGGGGCGTGCTTGCCGTGAACGGCGATGACGGCTACCCGTATGCCATACCCATCAACTATCTTTACGATGACGAAGCGCAGAGAATTTATTTTCACGGCGCAAAGATAGGGCATAAAGTAGATGCCTTACGTGCCAGCGATAAGGTATGCTTCACCGTATATGGGAATGAAACCATCAGAACGGATGCCTGGGCCCCGTTCATGCAGAGCGTTGTCGTGTTCGGCAGATGCCATCTGATTGAGGCGGGACCGGAAGCAACACGGCGGATAAAGCAGCTTGCTATGAAATACTATCCCAGCGAGCAGCTTGTCGATGAGGAAATTGCGCAGTCGGGTAAGGCCGTGCAGGTCTTTGAAATCGAAATCGAGCATATGAGCGGGAAAGAAGTACAAGAGCGCTGATTCTCGTGCATGCCTGTCACTTGAGCAGGGCTACAATTTTGCTATCGCTAAATGATAACAATGTAATTCACGGCAGAACGAATTGCATCCACGGAGGAAAACACCCATGAAAATCAAGAACAAAACCAGATTCAGAGTGCTTTGCGCCTTGTATGTCATCGGCTACCTGTTCTTTTGCATTCTCGGCGGCATGAACTCCGGTATGATGATTTCAGACAGTCCAGCCCTTGCATTTGCGGCTATCTATTACGGCTTGCCTGTCGGAGTTCGGAATCTGTCAGTGTCCATGTTCGTGTGGATTATTCTCTCGTTCTTCCTTGTCCTTGCTATTCTTTGGCAGACCAACTTGTCAAAACAAAAGCTGAACCGAACAGCGCTGCTGTGCTTGGGTGGCAATATGCTGCTCACCTGCCTGTCGAGAGGTATCGTCGAGTGGCTGGTCAGCGGTGTTGCCGAAGGACTGTTCACAATGCTGGTCATCTTAGCCTCGCTTCTGGTCATGGTCGGCAGCGGTATCGGGATGGCCTATCTTGTGCAGAAGAAGAACGGGGCCTTGGATACCTACGAGGCGTTCTCTGATATCATGACAGAGGAAGAATTTGAGAAATGGAAGCAAAAGAAGCGGCAAGGCTGACCAGCGTAACAAAACCTGAATATGTACTCGTATACACAAGAATAAAACAGCAGGAGGAACCTACATGAACATCACCGTGTACTTAGGCGCGAACGAAGGCAACGACCCCCGCCTTCGGAAATCCGTAGAGGAGCTCGGCGCATGGATTGGCAGCAGCGGGAACGCGCTTGTTTATGGCGGCTCAAAATCCGGGCTCATGGGCGCAATCGCAGATAGTGTCTTACAGGCCGGCGGCGAAGTAACGGGCATTGAACCGCAGTTCTTCATCGAGAATGAGTTGCAGCACGATGGCTTGACCAAGCTTATCGTGACCAAGGATATGTCAGAGCGGAAAGCCAAGATGATTGAGCTCGGCGATGCCTTTATTGCTTTTCCCGGTGGGACAGGTACACTAGAGGAAATCACAGAGGTCATGTCCAAAGTATCCCTGAAACACATGAATGCCCCCTGTATCCTTTATAACCTGAACGGCTACTATGATGATTTGAAAGCACTGCTGGCAAAGATGATTGATAAGGACCTTTCCTCGAAAGAAAGGCAGGAAGGCATCTATTTCGCCGAGAACCTCGATGAGATAAAGCGAATCCTGAACGAAGAATAAGGAGAAGGACTATGATATTCGGCTTGTTTGACCAGTTGTTCCCACTCATGTTTACTGTTATCTTCCTCATCGTCATCGGCACATTCATTTACACTGCCGTCACGGGACTTACCACATGGCATAAGAACAACCAATCACCGAGATTGACTGTACCAGCCAAGGTCGTAGCTAAGCGCCAGAATACAACTCATCACAGCCATCCGGTGGCGGGCGATGCCTCCGGCGCTCATGGGTTCCATAGCACAACGAGCACTTCCTACTATGTCACATTCGAGGTCGAGAGCGGCGACCGCATGGAGTTCGCTGTGCGTGGTCAGGACTACGGCATGCTCGTGGAAGGTGATGAGGGTAGACTGAGCTTTCAGGGAACAAGGTTTCTGGACTTTGAGAGAAATATCGTGAACGGTTTCTGAGGGCAGGGGAGGATAGGACCTTGAACCTTAAAAAAAGCCGGAAAACTCAAATCTGATGTTCCGGCATTGGCGTTGGCGCTAAAGGATGCAAGGACACCTCCTGCTGCCAGACACTGGCCGGTATCACCGTTGCGTATGCGTTGTCTCCTATAAATTGACAAATCGAAATTTGACAAAGGAGAGTGATTATGTGGGTAAAGCAATTCTGGCAGCAATCGTTACATTGATTGTTGGTTATTTAGGTATGGTTGTAGGACTTGAATTTCTAGGTGATTGGGTTGAGTTTGGACTGCTCATTGCTATTGCAGTAATGGGTGCATTTATCATCTACTTCAATGACAAAAAGAAGTAAATCAATTCCAGTTTGGAGGAGTGCAAAAATTGGAATTTGCAGGAGGTGTTTTGATGAGAATGAGGCGTTTGGTGCTGTGTGCGATAGTTGCCTTTCTGGCTGTGCTCTTGATTTGTTCCAGTATCCGGAAAAGGCATACATTCACTCTTTCAAATAGCGAAGGTACAATAAAAGCAGAACAAATACAGCCACTTAGGGGAACTGTAAAAGTAAGTGGCGATTGCGATACGGATGTTGTCTTTACTGATGTTGAAACAGGAAAGCAGTACATAATCGGGTACATTACACATGGTATGACAGAGAAAATCAAACTCGAAAAGAATAAATGGTACAAAGTTGAGGGTGAAGGCAATCTCACCATGTCCCCCGTAAATGTTCGAGTTGAATAGCTTTCAGTTTGTAGACGGGTATATAGCTTCCCTATGGCTTTTCCGTTCTGATGAGGTTCCTAGCGGCGGGGTTCTGCGTTCCTGTCGTCCCGGAAAGCGGCATCCTCGTGGGAATGTATGAAATCCACGAGGAAGTTCTATGCCCAGAAGGCATATACCCGCATGGGGATACTGGATACCCTGTGTGCAATTCGTGCAAAGAGTACGCGGGCGGTCATCCGGCTCGACTGGGCCTCTAACACAAGTCCAGAACGGATATGCCGCTTCTATCAGCAGAGCGGTGTCCTGAATCGGCAACAATAAAAAACAGCGTATAGGCAACACCAGCCTGTACGCTTTCTTTTTTGCTCCGAAGCCCAATCTTCCGACAATGCTAAAAAGCAACGCAACGCATCAATTTCCTGTGGCGTTTGTGCTCAACATGTGCTAGACTAAAGGCATAGTCTGGGAAAGTATATGCGAAGGACACGGGTGGATAAATGGACACGAAAAATTCGTATACAGAAAAGCTGGAAGCGGCAGGAGCTAAGAAGAAAGAAGAACTGACTGCATATGAGCCTTATGCGCCCGATGAGATGTTCCGATTCCGTGGCAAGGACCTCTTCTCCGTTGAGGATTTCTGGCAATATGCATACAGCCAGCTGGACGGGATGGCGGAGACAATAGCGGAGTTCCTCGTGGCAAAAGCACTCGGCATTAAGAAAGCCGAAAACGTCAACTACTGGACAGCCTATGACATGGCATACCGAAATAAGCGCATCGAGGTTAAGGCAACAAGCTATGTGCATCCCTGGAACAAAGAGATATCCAAAATACGGACCTTCTCGATTGCACCGACAAACAACAGCTACTGGGAGAACCAGGATGCCGAGCGAAAGCTGTCAAGGCAGTCAGAGGTATATGTATTCTGCCTGAATACGAACAAGGATATCGGGAAGCGCAATGCCTTGGCTGTGGATGACTGGGTGTTCTATGAAATTTGAAGGCAGAGTACCCCGTCTATAGCCTCAAGGCTTAGGCGGGGGTGAATGCCGCGCCTAAGAGATGTTTCTGCAGTTTTACACTTGCCAAAATGTACGAACTGCCGATAATTGATAGTAGAGGGCAAAAGCCCTACTCTCACCGAAAGGAGGTGAAACAAATGCACAGTGCTACTCAAATTTGTGTGAAACCGGGTTCTGAATTTTATCCTTATTTCGATACTATCGCTGCGCTTTGCAACAACTTGCGAAATGCCGCTTTGTACCGTACGCGGCAGGTCCTCACTATGGTGGAAAAGCCTTTCGACAAACTGACGGCAAACGAATTGGAAGTATACAACGAAATTGCATACGCTCTTCCGGCAATGGGGGAAAAGTTTAAAATGCCTGTTAAGGGAAAACAGTTTTTAAGCTACCATTTCATGGATGCCTTGTTTAAGGTGACACGGAACCCAGATTACATTGTAGAAAGCTTGCCAAAGCAGACTGCTCAGCAAATTCTAAAAGAAGTTGCAAAAAATATGAAGGGTTTTTACGCTGGTATTCGCAAGCATAAAAACGACCCCGCTTCTTTTACTGGGAAGGTAAATTTACCAAGATACGGTGAAAAGGGTGGCAGACACACCATTGTGTTTACGAATCAGGATTGCGTAATTTACGAAATAAAAGACAAACCAGGTTTTCACGAAGTAAAGTTCCCTGAAATCAAAAAGCGATTGTACATTGCCGATATGCCTCTTCGCGGTCGTCTAAAGCAAATCACTGTGAAGCCGAATCACGGCAACTATATCGTGTCGTTCGTCTTTGACAACGGAAAACATCGACAGCTCCGATAAAACATGGTACAATTCTTTAAAATAAGATTGCCTAAAGAAAAGAGGTTGGAATTATGGGAAGGCAAGAAAATGTCGAGATTTTCGAGGATACCCTTGCTTTGTGCAAACAAAACAGTACGCTGCGCAACGCCATCGAACAAAGCACTAAAAAACAGAAGCTGTATCCTGAAGGCATCGAATGCGCAGAGAAGCAGGCAATCACCTATGCTCGACCTGCCCAAATCATTGTGAGTTCCAAACGCACACTGGAAGCAGCAATGCCTTATGCCTATGCAGGGAAGAAAGTCTGCATCCACAACTTTGCTTCTGCGGCAAATCCGGGCGGTGGTGTGGTGAAAGGTTCTTCGGCACAGGAAGAGGCAATCTGCCGCTGTTCCACGCTGTATCCGAATCTCAAAGAAGAAAGCCTTTGGAAGCAATTCTACGCGCCTCATCGCCGCCAACAGAACCCGCTGCACAATGATGACTGCATCTACACACCGGGCGTTATTGCGTTCAAGTCCGATACTGCGTATCCCAAGCTGTTGCTGGAAGACAAGTGGTATTCTGTCAATGTGTTGACCTGCGCGGCCCCGAATCTCCGGGAGTGCCCCAGCAACGGTATGAATCCAAGTGATGGAAACACCGCTGTGCGCATCAGCCAGAAAGAACTGCAGGCGCTGCACGAAAAGCGGATGAGAAAAGTGCTTGATATTGCCTGGAAGAATGGCAATGAGGTTGTCATCCTTGGCGCATTCGGATGCGGTGCGTTCAGCAACCCGCCGTTGGCTGTAGCACATGCAATGAAGGCAGTGGTGCAGGAATACCGGATGAAGTTTGAAACCATTGAGTTCGCTGTATATTGCTCACCGCGAGATGATTCGAATTTCCGCGTATTCCAGAATGTTTTAGGAAGCCTGTAGCTACCGAGTGATGGAACACCTTGCAACTTTCCCAGAAGACAAAAGGCCAGTGAACGGGCAAGAAAAAACGCTGAGGATGCTGGTTGTGAGTTGGGGAAAGGCGAAACCTATCATGTGGCCTACCCAAAGGGAGTACGATGCAAGAAAAAGAATGAGGAATGAAAGACTTGCCAAATACCGCGCAAATGACGAATCAACGCGATATGCTTGGGGCGTGTATTGCTGCTTTCATATAGTGCGGATAATCCAGAAATATTCGTGCAAATATACGCATAAAAATCGCTGAAAATAAAACTAAACGACACGAATGACAAAAACGGAACCAACAAAGGACAAAGCTATGAAATTCGTGGACAATTACGATAAATTGAGATATACTTTTGTTAGAGCAAAATATTGTACAAAGTGAGGTGTGGTTCCGCGTGTTGTTTTTACTGATGAACAAAGATACAAAGTGGCTTTTGTTTGATTGCTATGAGGACGAGTTCGGTTTTGTGGCAGGCAAAGAAATTGAATGGTATACAGAATCTCGACCTATCGGATACGATAACATTGGCGATTTTCTTGATGCACGCAAGGCACCTAAGCACAGGAAACACATCGCAGAGCTACTGAAAAAGTATGGTTGTGAATCCATCGAAAATTTTCTAAAATTAACTCACGCACTTTCTCTCAATGACACATTCTGGGTAAAACAACCGGAAAGCACCCTGTCTTGGAACGATGTTTCCCTGTATCGCAACGAGTTCGATGAATTGGTTTCCAACGCAGCGTTTGATGGCGTCATTTCCTCGACGACGCTTTCTTCAACATCCCCAGAATTCGGAACGGATGGTGCATATGCAAAATGCTGGCAGCGAGAAAACGGCAAGGTTTATCTCTACAAAAGCGGCAGTGACACCTATGAAATCGAACCACTGTCTGAATTTCTCACCACGCAGGTAGCCGATATTCTATGTCGGGACAACGCCCAATATGAACTCACCTTCTATCACGGACGACTGGCATCGAAGTGTGAGTTGTTTACCAACGAACAGTTTGGATTGGTTAAGATGGCAGCGCTGCCGGTTTCCAATCGCAGGAATCCCGCTGCATTCCTCAAATTCGCTGAACAATACGGTAGCGAGGACCTTATGCGCCGGATGTTCGTGTTGGACGCGCTTATTCTCAACATCGACCGGCACTTGGGGAACGTCGGGTTCCTTTTCGACAATGACACAATGCGCATTGAGAGCATGGCTCCGGTATATGACAACAATCGCAGCCTGCTGTTCCAATTCGATACAGAAGCACTTGAAAAGAACCAGGCGTGGTGTATATCGAAGTGCGAGCCGAGGGTTGGCGGGGATTTCATCAAGACGGCACAGGCGATGCTTACCGATGATTTGCGTGCGGAACTAAAGAACATGGCAGGCTTTAGATTCAAGGAACCTGAGAACATTGATGTGCCGAAGGACCGGCTGGATGCGTTGAGCAAAATCTTCAATCTGCAGCTGAATAAAATACTGAAATGATTTACTGCCGAGAGGGGAGTCGTGGAATGCGACTCCCTTTTCTGCTGCTATCGATGATACAGTCGGCGGGTTTGTTTGGTGCGTATGGGCTATGCACTTGTTAGAGACTTGCTAAACACTTGTCAGGGACTTGCTTTGGCTTGTTGGAGTGAGGCTTTCCGTATACTATTTTGCATGTATAGGTGTTAGTATGTTTTTCCGTTCTGAACGATGCAGGCAGGGCTGACTCCGGCTGCACGACCGGCGGGACGGCAGGCACGGTGAACCTCGGCAGAAGGATTCATCCAGAGCGGATAGCCGCTTCCCAAGGCAGGGAACCCGCGACTTTAGTCGTGGGAGGAATGCGCCCTTAGCTCCTTTCCGTGATATAATTTGTCGCTGCTTCCAGCAACATTTAAAGCACGGACTTGCCGGAGCAAGCCCGCGACTTTAGTCGTGGGTTATTGACGTGTGTATCTCCGCTCTGGACGAATTTATTTGCTTTAATTATACCACATTGCGGGTGCTTTTTCCATACAGGAAAGGCAAAGGGCAAACTGCAAATGAGTTGAGGGATTTGGTGCATCTCATTCCCAAAAAGTTGGAAATACGGACACTTTTAGGAATTGAGTTACAGAAAGTACGGACAAAAACTGCATCTCCTCCGAAAATTGCGTAGCTGCCGGAACTCAGGGGCGCGGGGGAAGGTCGAAGCGTAGCTGCTGATGCGTAGCCGCGTACAAAATGAGCCTGATTTTGAGAAAAACCTTGCAAAAAAGTGCGATTTGTGGTATAATACATTATAGAAGGCAGGAGGTATAGACTCGACGGTGTCATCGATGATGACCTTGTAAGCCGGTACGGAGTAAACACCAAAACCTTCGACCCGTCAATGACGGTTGCGGCACTTGAATGTGCTGCGCTGCAGAGATGCAGCTTCCTTCTTTCTATCAAAGTGAGAACCCCTTGTACCGGTCATTCGGTGCGAGGGGATTTCTTTTTGCTTTTTTTGCTTGCGTGTTTGTGCGAATTGCATAGAATAAGAATTGTACAAGCGGAAATGGGTCTGGCGAACAGAAAACCTTCCTTTCTAAGTGCGATTTTTTGCATATGCCATCATGTCTGCCCGCTTGTACATCCTAACCTGCCGGTCACCGCCTTTGGCTGGCAGTTTTTATACCGTGGCTGCGTGTTCGTGGTCACGGTTTTTCTTTTGGCTATTTTGCAAGCTTTGCCGCTCTTTGAGACGACGCTCCCCACATGACATGCGGCGGGTTGCGGGGGACTGCACCCCGGATAATAGCGTTCAGAACGAAAACGGAACTGAAATCGGAGAAGTACACTATGGGGTGATATGCAGTATGCAACCGATAATCAAAACTAACGCCTGGTATACGCTGGTGACAGCCAAAAACGAGGTCATCAACGCATCGTGGTGCAAGCAGCAGCTTGCCAGGATTCTGAAGAAAAGCACCGATACAATCATCCTGTTCGATGTTACCGGCAGCTATGCAGTGCTTGTTTTAGACCACGACAGGCTCATCCCCGGGCAAGTACCGATGGCGGTCAAGCAATACAAATCCACTCCGAAAGGCTTTGCCCTTGCACATACCGTTAAGGTCGATGTCGAGAATGCGCAGGAACCCCGGCTTCTGGTTTTCGATGTTAGCCGCGTGATGGCGGTCTCGTGGAAGAAAGGCATTGCCGCTATTACGAAAATTCTGAAAGTCTGGATGATGTGCTGCGAACCGCAAGCAGAACCAATCTGGCTGTTTCTGAATATTGACCCGTATGGTTTCGAGTTGTCGGATAGCGAGGGATGGAAATGCTTAGAGCGCATCGTAAAGGACAAGGAGTTCAAGGTTAAGCCTGTTTTCCTCACTAAGGGCAAGACTGAGCGAGAAATCAACGAACACCTGCACATCAAGGCGTAACGGCGGAGAAATCCGCTAACTGTCTTTTCAAAGCGGCCTCCACGGGGCGGACAGTGGGCAGCAGCTTTTGCTGGCGAACAGCTTTCAAGTAAAAAATCAATATATCATAAATTACGGAGGAAATACTATGACTAACGAGCAGCTGAGAATCGCATTGGTTGCAAACGCCGTTACCCGTTCGAACCGTATCGGTTTCGACTTTCAGGACCCGGCAGGCAAGACTCTTGACGAGTACACGAAAGAAGCCATGATGCAATGTGTCCGTGTCGCGCAGAAGATGCGTCAGCCGGGCCTTGATAAGGAGTTGGCTGGACAGGTTTTCCCCATCTACACCATCGGGAACTGGGCGCGGGAGAAGGTCGTCTATGACTTCGACAAGGACTTTCAGGAACTGCTGATGGATACGGACGATATCGTCATCCACCACGAGATTCTCGAACGCCTCGCATTCAAGGACTTCTATCTGCCGCTGTATGACAGCAAAGATTACTGCGGCATGTTCGTGCATATCGAGTTCGAGCCCAAGACCAAGGATACCTTTATCGGCATCGTGTTGGTCGGTGGCGTTGCGAATGAGAAGGAGAACTATGCGTTCCTGTCTCTGCCCGCCTGGATTAAGGAGGGGCAGACGCTAACGGAAGCGACTCGGAGCACAAAACAGTATATTGAGAAAGCTGCGAATCAGCGCTCTACCACCGATGTGGCGGTCCCCGATACGATGGAGGAAATTCCTCCCGTCTACAACGAAGGCACGCCGTATGTTCGCCTTGCGATACTCTGTGCCTACTACCTCGCCAGCAAAGGTTCCGATGTACACCTCAATCCTATCAAGAAAGAGGACCGTCAGCCGTTTATGTTCAAGGGCAAGGCACAGAGAGTCAATGTCAAGGTCTTTACGGTAGGCGACCATGTGGCAGAGAAGTACAAGAATGAGGGAGACGGGAAAGCACCGCGCTGGCGTCACTACTGGGGCGGGAACGGCCGCGAACGCCGTGAGTGCAAGTTCTCGTTCTGAACAAACAACGGGTGACTGCGATGGATATAGTGAATGTCTGTACGGCGGGACTGATGCTGTCGTCGGCTGCGCTGTTTGCGGGAAACGCCGTATACGATTACAAGTTCGGGAAGAAAACGACGGCAGTTGTCCGGCAATTTGAAAGCGAAAAGCCGTCTTCGGTCATCGACGATGTGTTGAAGCAGACACTTCTCGTAATCGCAATTTGTACCGGAATTGCATTTGTTTTCGAGGAACTTGCCTTACACCTTCAAAACATCGAGAATGTGCAGGCACAGTACATGGTGCAGTTCAGCCTGAATGTCTTTATACTGGTCGGCGTTCAGGCTATGATGTCCATTGCGTTCCTTCTTACTGCGTCCACCGTGGCAATGTTCGGGCTCAAGCGGAGAGGACTGACAAAGTTTGCCATTATGACATATCTCTGCAAAATCGCAGAAAACCTCGCGGGCGTGTATGTGCTTGTCAAACTGGCAGTCAGCTATTTGCAAGCGATTTAATATCACCTAACATCGAATAAATTTATAACATTGGCTGCGCAGGATAAGTCTTGCCGCTTACAGAAAAAGGAGAACACCATGAGCACTGAGTTGGTCGCCATTGAGCGCATCACGATTCGCAAAGGGGACAGCAACGCGGATGATATCCGCAGCTGCCTCGCACATTATCTGCTTCAATTCATCAATTCCGCCAGCATCGAATCCTTGTCGATGCATAAGCTGAGCATCAAGGTCGATGGCAAGACGGTATTGTTTGTTCAGGATAAGACCGGCGGCGTGGGTCTGAAAGGTCTTGATACCGACTGGCAGCATACACCGGAAGTGTCCGCAATGCTTGACCAGTTGGTGACGGATGTGGATGTTGAGGTGTTCCTGTCCTATGAGATGATTCACTTTTTCAGCACCGAGAACTTCTATGGGTACAATTTCTGGAGCGAGGTGCTGCAGGAATACGGCTGCGAGGCGGTTCGGTACAAGGGCCTCGAATACTACGATGTGGAGAGCAATGTTGTCATGCTGTCCTTTGACGGCAAGCAACTCTGCGACAACCCCGACTATGTGCCGGAATCGGCGGTCAAGGACATCCATAAATGGTTCTGTTACACCTTCGAGATGTCGCTCGAACCCGATACGCCATTCAATGCCGCACAGGTAGATAAGATGCTCGCTGCCATCGAGTCCATGCATGGTGTCTTTGGTCGAGAAGAGGACGATGTTGAGGATGTGGGGGAGGATTACCTGTCCATCTGCACCGGCGTGACGCTGACCGACAAGGAGGTCCCGGCGTTTGCTGCGTTCCTGCAGTCAATGTCGGATGTCGCCAAAGAACTCGACACCACGCTCGACTATACCGCCGAGTTCACCCCGGCAGAGATGGAGACCTTTGCAGCCATGATGATGGATGACGACAAGGGCAAAATCGTGCCGAGATATTATCGCTACTGATATGCAAAGCCTCACCAGTCATTGGTGGGGCTCTTTTTTGTATGGGAGAGAGAATAATGATATCCAAGGAACTTTTTTGCAAGACGATTGCCGACATTCAAGAAGACGTGGCAAGGATTCCCCCTCATTCATGTGGGGGAGGAATTGCCACACATTTCAGGTTGCACAAACATGCGAGCCGCATAAAATTAAGGTATAAGGTGGTGACAAGCAATGGCTGTTGTAAAGCTAAATCGCGCAATACAATATAGAGCATACCCCACGGAAGCGCAAGCAGTGTTGCTTGCCAAGACCTTTGGTTGTGTTCGCTTTGCGTGGAACCGTATGCTTATGGACGCACAGCAGTTTCTTAACGAAGCAGGAACGTTTTTTGTTCCCACGCCCGCTAAGTACAAAAAGGAGTTTCCGTTTCTTAAAGAAGTAGATAGCGGTGCTTTGTGCAACACACAGCTTGATTTGCAAGATGCCAATGACCACCATTTGGAAAGTCCTAAAACCGTTGGTGCTCCCAGACTTAAAAGTAAGCGCAAGAGCAAGATGTCTTATACAACGAACATTCATTCGTACAAAACAAAAGACGGTAGTGTCGTACATACCCTTGCGCTTGGTTATGAAGCGATAAAACTGCCCAAAATCGGGTGGGTGAAAATCAAGAAGCACCGCCAACCGGGTGCTGACTGGATACTGAAAGGTGCTACTGTCAGATGTACTCGCAGCGGTAAATATTTCATTTCGCTGTTGTATGAATTCGAGAAAGATATTCAGTCTGTTGTTCCTACTAAAGAGAAATCTCTTGGCTTGGATTATTCTTCTCATGACTTTTACGTTGACAGCAACGGCGAAGTTGCCAATTATCCGCGATTCTATCGTCAGAGTGAAGAGAAAATTGCAAAAGAGCAGCGCAAACTGTCTCGTATGAAAGTAGGCTCTAAAAACTATAACGAACAACTACATAAAGTTCAGCTTCTGCATGAACATATAACCAATCAGCGCAAGAATTTCTGCCATACGGTAAGTGCCGCGATAGCCAAGCGGTATGATGCCGTATTCGTGAAAGACATCAACCTGCGCGGCTTGGCTGGTTCTCTGAAGCTTGGTAAATCCACAAATGATAACGGCTTCGGTATGTTCCGCACAATGCTTGAGTATAAGCTTACATCGCAAGGAAAGACCTTTGCCAAAATCGATAAGTGGTATCCGTCCAGCAAAACCTGCAGCGTTTGTGGTCTTGTAAAAGATGACCTCACGCTGGCAGACAGAAGCTGGACATGCAGCAGTTGCGGTACAACACATAACCGCGACCACAACGCTGCCATAAACATTCGCAATTTGGGATTATTGGGACTATATCCCGCATAATCCAATTCTCACCCCAGCTATGCCGCCATGCAACAGCGGTGAACGCCCATTGTACTCGGTCGCACGGACGGTAACCGTGCCTAACAATCCGTCGAGTGGCGAAAAAATTGGAGTCCTGCGGGACTACAAGCCCCCTCCTTCAGGTGGGGGTAGTTGACGAGCAAGACCGGAAAATTTCGGAATTCGACCATGCGCTCGGCAAAATCTGCGACTCGGCAGTAGTGTTCGATGCTGACAATCTGTATCTTGCTGCATTGCTCCGCATCCTTAAAGAAGAACTTGACGACAAAGCAGCCACCATTGAATGGTGGCTGTATGAGGATGTCCGCAAATGCATCTGGTTCGACCTCGAAGATGGTCGCCGGATGCGCTATGACATGCCTACCGCCGAATCACTGTATGACTACTTGACGCTGCCGTTCGAGCAGCTTCCTCTCGAGGTAGAATCATGATTTTCATTTTTTCGCTTGTCATTGCAGCGCTACTTTGCATTGCATCGTTCATTTGCTACAAGGTGTCGGGCAAGATGCTGGATGAGAAAGATGCGGAAAAATGCGCAAAGGAAGCGGAACTCGAAGAAAAACTGATTGACCTCATGATGCAGACCAAAAGCAAGCCGCTGTCGGACGATGAATTCAGTTTCGGCGGTGCTTATGAGGCATTGGTCATGGAGGGAGAGCGTCAAAAGCAGTTGGCGGATGTAGATGAAATTGACAAATTAACGGACAAAATTCATCTGCTGAGCATGGTCAAACAAATCTCATACCTCACGCTTTCATTCAGCGTTATGTTCGTCTGCATGCTTTTGTTCGTGACAGGTATTATCGCTGTTGGGGTACTAGCTGCGAGCGTGTATGCTAAATGAATGCTCAGAACGGAAAGAAAGGAGACACTATGAGCAAGAACCCGAAAATTGAAGGCATCGTCTTCAGATACGGCGATGATGACTACTCTTTCTGGATGCCAGACATCTCGAAAGATGAGAACGAGAAATTCGTGCAAACGCTGTTTGCGGCCTTTAAGGATAATGGCTGTTCGGTGCGCGGCACAAAGAAGGACATCCTCGATACCATCCGAGAAAACACCTGAAACGATAGGTGCGAATCTCAGAAAAATAATATGTGCTCGACACGAGCGTTCTTCTGTCATCTCCGTACTCTAATGAAAAACTACATTGACTAGGCACATTTCTAAGCGCTGCGACATTTTTCTGGGGATTTGCAAGGCCGTTTGCAACATTTTTCCGAAATACACCGATATTTTTTGCAGTCATCCATCTCGGATGGCTGCTTTTTTTGTTTTTACGCGAAAAAGTTGCCAATTTGTGCGAATTGCAGATAATGAAAATCAAGGGCAGTCATAGCGGTGTTGTCCGCACAGAAATTATCAGAAAGAGATTTTCCAGATAGTTCTGGAATTTTGGAGGAATCACAAATGTACGGTAAACCGATGAATTTCATAGACTGGCTGATTGATATGCCGGAAGAGTTTTCATTTTGGGTAGAGGACCAGATAGCAGTAATGTCACCGGTAACGATTGCCGTGGTAATTGTTGTCGCATTGGCTGTTTTGGCCGGTATATGGCTTCTCGTCGTCTCTGCCGCCAAGAAGGATGTGCGCAATACCAGCGAAATTCTGGCGGGCGTTGAGGAAGTCAATCAGGGATATGAGTTCTATGATGTAGACGAAGAAATCCGCCTTGAATACCCGCTCGAATCCCTTGAAGAGTATAAGGGCACTTCCCTCGATAAGCTGTTCATGAGCACTGTTCGGAAAAAGATTCCCCAGTTTGAGGAGGTTTTCGGATGGGCGCAATCGAATGTGATTCAGTTTGCGGCATATAAGGAAGAACTTAAAAGCATCCCTAACTGGACCGAGAAGGACAATGATTGCGGGAGAAGAATCCCTTTCTGGCTGTATAAGCACTATGAGAAGAAGCTGGTCAATGCAGCGGTGTTCGGCACTCCAGTGACCGGGACGACCTTCATTGCGGTGAAGCAGTATGTCCCGCATAAGGGCAAGCCGATGGAGGAGTCTAAGACCTATTCGATGGCAGAAGCTAAGGAATTCGTAAGACTCGCTAAGGCACACGAACGGGAACGTCAGCAGCGGGAAAACGAGCGGAGGCAGGCATCCTCGCAAATCAAGTACGAAGTCTTGCAGCGGGACAAGTTCCGGTGCGTTGTCTGCGGCAGGACCCCGGAACAGGGCGCGAAACTTCACATTCAGGCGGTAAAGCCGCTTCCGAAACACGAGAGACCATCTGCGGATTGTTTTCGAACCGTGTGCGAGGATTGCCTGAGAAGGAAAGGGTGAGGGGCAGAGATGTTTTGTATATGCGTACTTATCATAGCAGCAGCTGCCGTGTATATGGTCGAAGCGTATATCCATACCTACTACGCGATTGAGTATATGCACGGCACACCGCTGTTCTTTGTACTACTTGCAAAATACGCGGCGAACCCCTGAATGCCCTGAAAACCGCGATGATAAACACCATCCAGTATATCAATGACGACAACTATATTGGCATTATTGGCTTTGATTCGGATGTCAGGGATTAGCTGTGGGGAGAATGTCAAAACAGAATATTACAGGACTGCACCGTTCAATCCTGCAAAAGAGACATACGACTTGTACAAGGCGTTCGCGGAAGCATTCCGCGAAAACGAGAGGGAAGAGCAGGAGTTTCAGGAGGAGCTCAAAAAGGCCGTCAATAAAGCTTACGGAAACGGCTTATACGCCGGACGGCATAGTGTTGATTTTGGCTGAGCCGAACAAAAAAAGGGGCAATGACAAACGAAAAAAGAACAGATGGATTTTGCGAGAGCGGTTTTAGAACACAATAGGCGGCATGAAAGCGAAAAATCAGATACGACTGAAGTTCAGAAAACAAACCGTGAAATATACAAAATCGAAGAAAAACAGCGCAGGAAAGCGGCAAAACGAATATGAGCATAGCAAAAATCGAAACTGCATCAGGCGTAACGCTGGTCCTCAATGGCAACACGGTCTTTGCCTCGGACGATACATCCTACTGGCTGCAAGGGGCAAAAGTCATTGGTGACGATGGGCATGTCTATGGGCATGTCGAGACTATTCGAGACGCCCTGTGCCTCGTCTTGGCAAAGTACGGCGGGCTAAAGGGAAACAGCGCAAAACAAACAAAACCAGTAAAGGCGGTGAGAGCATGGTAGTATATACGAAATCAGGCGTGACGGTGAATTGCTGCGGTAATCTCTTCATTGCATCAGACGGCAAAACCTACAACCTCTGCGGCAGGATGCTGACATGCAGTGGCAAGGTCATCAGCTACAACTGCCAATCGAAAGACGAAGCACTGGGTACGGTCGTGGGGCTGTACGGCGGTCGAAGATTTTAGGAGGTACAACAATGCAAACGGTCATGACGAACAGCGGTGTGGAGCTTCGTGTGGAAAGCAGCATCATTTACACAACAGACTCCAAGGCATTCTGGCGCAGCGGTAACATGCTGGTCGGAAACGGCACGGTCGTCAGCTACCAGTGTCGCTCGATGGATGAGGCGGTCGATATGGTCGCCGCCTTGTACAACGGAAAGAAAGCAGAAGCAACGCAGGCATAATCCTCTATAAAAGTATACGCCGTTCACCTTTTCAGGTGGGCGGCTTTTTGTTTTGTGAATACAGCGATTCAGTGGCGAAGCGAGCCGATTTTACCAGCAGTTTGATATTCTGCGGTATGATTTCCGGCAATTTGATATTCTACGGGCAGTTGCACAGCCGTGCGAATTGCATACAATGGGAATTGGAGAACAAAAAGGGCGATGCAAGGATGTATTTGCAATAAATATGGCTGCTGTTTTTGGTATTCACGGAACAACACGAAATTAAACGAAACGCGAAGAGGATACAAGAAAAGACGAATAAAATCCGGCTGAGGCGGATAAAACTTGCACCGAGTAGTTTGAAGTCCGAACAATGGGACAGCTAAAGTGGTAGAATGAAACTAGGAATACCTAAAATCAGATTTAACCGAAAAAGCAAAAAAACATGAATGATTAGTTGCTAAAAACGTAACTGCTCGCTTATATACCCGACCAAAAGAAATGACCCAAATCTGTTTAGGAAGGATAGACACAAAATGGCACGAAGGAAAGCAAACGACTTGGAAAATCAGATGTCGCTCATGGACATGATGGCATCGGAAAGCCCCGAATACACCGAGGAAGGTCCGGAAGAACTCTTGGACCCCGGCGAGGACATGGGGGACAGTGAAGGGCAGACGGATAAGCCATTCAAACTCGTGGCGAACAAGACCACGAAGGGAAAGGCGAGCATCTCCACGCAGGCGCTGAGTGTTGTGAAGGCGATATATGCTGATACGGTCGAAACGAATTGGGAAGAGTTGTTTGACGGGTTCGACAGACTCTATGCTATCACTTTTTCGTCCGGAATCGAGTTCGTGAATAAGGTCATCAACAAGTTCTCGTATGCGGAAGTCGTGTTCGGATGCGAGAAAATCATCGCCACCGACATCGCTGCCATCATGTCGGTGCAAATCGACAGCGTGCAGCAGCTCGCTAAGTCTAAGTCGGCAGGAAACCTTGCGAACCGCCTCGATGACGGGTCCTTACAACTGTATGTATCGCGGGACACGAAATCGCACGAGAAAATCTTCATCTTGGAGAGCGCTGACCGTAAGCGGGTCCGAGTCATCACTGGCAGTGCGAATATGTCGGCATCGGCGTTTTGCGGCATCCAGCGAGAGAATATCGTTTGCTTCGATGACGAGGCGGCATTTTCGCATTATAAGGCTCTGTTCGAGACCTTCAAGGAGACCTGCTCCGACAACGTTTCGTATAAGGCAGTCGTGAACACCATGAATCAGGAAGATTATCTGAAAGAGAACATCAAAGAAGTGCCCGTCTTCCAATCCATTGAAAAGCAGAAGCTTATCTTTTTGGAACAGGCGCAACCTGAGGACGAGGTAGAATACGAGATAGTCGCCGATGTCAAGAAGATGCAGGAGCTCGTCAAGCCGATTATGCCTAAGATGCCGGTACAGGCGAATCGTATTGTGGTGGCAGCGGAACCGATGCGCGTTTTTACAAAAAGGTATACAGAAGTTCGTCGTGTGGCGGCTGAGGCAGTTAAGCAGCTTCCAAAACTGCATATCGACTATGATGCCGGGACCATGACCTTCAACGACGAGAATATCGACCTCAATCCGAATCTCAGCGAGGTGGCAAAGAACATCAAGAGCATCCAAAAGTTCTTCTCAGGCATGGACTACTTTTACGGCGATGTCGAGCAAGCTAAAAAAGACTACTTTAAGTACATGACCTGGTATCTGGCTACTCCGTTCATGGCATATCTACGGTATTTTGCATCGAGGAACAACTACGATACCAAGCTGTTCCCGATGTATGGCGTTATATACGGCGACTCAAATGGCGGCAAGACGACCTTTATCAAGTTCCTTGTCAAACTCATGTGCGGTGAGACCGTCAAGATGAACACAACGGAGGATTTCACAGCCACAAGAATAGACGGCCTCAAACGAGTATGTGAGGGACTGCCGCTGAACATCGACGACCTCGCCAAGACCCAGTTCCAGAACCATTCAGAACGGGTAATCAAGAACGATGAATGGGGAATCTCTGATAGGCTCGTGAACTATCCTGCTGTATCTATCACATCCAATAAAATCACTTCGTTGACGAAAGACCTCTCGAAACGCGCTATCATCTGTCGAATCGGTGCTAAAATCGACAACGAGCGCGGTGCCAAAAACTCGAAGCGTGTGAATGAGAGTATGTCGGAGCTGACTACCGCGTTCTATGGGGAGTATGTCCGCCGAATGCTTGTTAGCATCGATGAGATGACGACGGAAATGCGTGAAAATGCGAATGGCAAAGAATACTTCCCAGATATCTTCCACGCTTCGTCCAGTGTCATTGCAGATATCTTCGAGGCTTGCGGAATCGATTTGCCGGACTATGTGCGTATCCTGTATTACAACGACTACATGGGTGATGAGAGCATTGGTCGTGCTGCGATTGAGAAAATAGAACTTGCATGGCAGGCTGACCCGAGCAAGTTCCGGGTGGATAAGAAGCAGAACCGGCTCATTTATACCTACCCGCAGGATGGACCCTGGTACGAACTGAAATACATTGCAGACGAGCTGCCGAACTCCCTCGAAGCAGAGATTTCTGGCGGCAACCAGCTTATCATGAACTACGAGCAGGCACAGGAATTGTTCGGCATCAAGTTTCGGCGCTGGCTGGGCATCTTTAATCTTTAATGCGATAGGCAAGTTCTTTCCGGAGCCTGCCTTTTTATTTCGCAAAAATTGTTGCCCATTCGTGCGAATTGCGTACTATGAAGTATACAGGCAAGCGATATTACCGCTGAAAACGACTGCCGAACAGAGAAAGGAAAGACTATGAACGAGCAAAATTTCGTTGAAGATACTCAGGATTCTACTGAAGATATTCAGTATCAGGCGTATGTGGCACTGGTCGAGGATTTTAAGGAATTCATCGATACAACAGTTAAGGCTGACAAGGATTCCTATAAGCATGTAGACTTGTTCAACGGCAAGCCTTTAGAGGAGTCTGTGACGCATACTGTGCCGCTGGAAGATGACAAGGCGCAGCTTCTGGCTGCAGCATGCATGGACTTGGCAAACTCGACTCTGTGGCTGTATTATCACCAGAATAAGTTCAAGGATACGGAGTTCGCCGAGGTCGTCAACAACAACTATCCGAAATATCAGGTCCGAGTACAGCAGGAGATGAACCAAGAGGGAGGACAGTTTTATCTGCGCAGCTGGTATTCGCTGGCTCAGAAGATTTCCAGAGAGTGCCAGCTGAAAGCGTTCGAGGGCTACAAGCCCAAGGAGCAGATGACCTATGTAAACATCTATCTGCTCGTCTATGCTGCCATGAAGTCCCTGAAAAACGGGTCTTTGAGCCGTATCATGGCAAATGTCGAGCACGACTCCGATAAAATCGGAAACCTCGCGTTCTATTTCTTCACCTACATCCTTGAAGTGTTGGAGAGGCCTCTCGGATAAAAGAATGACCCTGCACATGCCGCTTTGGTGTGTGCAGGGCTTTTTTGTTTGTGGGGGATAGGCTCGGAACGATATGCGGAACAATATCAAAACCAAATCGACATTGTTCCGATGCATTGTTCCGACAGGCTGGTTTTGTTCAAGGTGTCTGCCGCACAATCTAAATAATCTTTTTTAAAAGGTGACATCAAATAAGCTCCGGGGGCTGCATTGCTCCCGGAGCTCGCTATTATTGGGGTTGCATCGGCTTGTTGCAATCCATACACAAGATGCGCACAAAGCGTGCCCCTCGCTATTTTCGTTCTAAACACAGATTGCCTTTGTTAGGCAACGTCAAAGGCGCAAATTTTTGAAAAAGCGGTGCAGAAAATTTCTCTCAATAGGCTCATCCACAGAAAACCATGGAATACAACCGAAAACTCGCTGGAAAAAGTGCGGATTTCAGCAAAAACTCGTTGGGAAAATGTGCAAGGACACAAAACTGGTAGGAGTTGCAACTCATACACAATGCTGAGAGTTTTCTTCACCCACGTTCATAAAAAATGGGTACGCCCGCACTATATCGGCATACCGATATACGACAACTAAATGATGCAGCGCAGCGAGCGCCATTTTCGTTCTGCGCACAGTTTCCTCTTGCCAGGCTGTGCGAATAGCATACACTTATAATTGTACGATAGATAGCAGCATAATAAACGACTTCCGTACAATTCACATTCTGACGAAGAAGAGCAGATTCACCCAAGTGGTGCGTCTGCTTTTTTTTGTTGCCAACGAACGAAAGAGGTGTAAAATCATGGCAAAACCATGGACAGCAAAAGACTTAACGATTTTAAATCAGCGGTATCCGAAGGAAGGCGCGAGTGATGCGCTCGTAAAGACCTTGAACCGCACAAAGCAGGCAATTCATTTTAAGGCGCAGCAGATTGGGCTTCGCAATGTAAAACGAAAGAGATTCACAGACGAGGACATCGAGATTCTGAGAGCGCGGTATCCGAATGAGGGTGCCAGCGAAGACCTCCAGAAACTGCTCTGCAGAAGCGCCGCGACCATTAACAGAAAGGCTCGTCTGCTCGGCATAAAAGGCACTCGGCATTATTGGACCGAAGAAGAGTTGCAGATTCTGGCTGAGCGATACCCGAAGGAGGGGGCAAGCCAGGAACTGGTGCAACTGTTTCAGCGCAGTGCCTATCTCATCGGTGTCAAGGCTAACGCATTGGGGCTCCGATACGAAAATAGACGCCGGTGGACCAAGGAAGAGGAGGATATTCTCATTGAGAGGTATCCTTGGGAAGGTGCAAGCGAGAGTCTTCTGAAAGACCTCAACCGCAGCCGTGCTTCTGTCTTGAACCATACGAGCATCATGGGCCTTGTGTACCAGAAGCGCTCGACTTGGACGGCTGATGAGGAGAAGGTGCTCCGGGAACGCTTTCCCGTGGAAGGTGCAAGTGAATGCCTGCAGAAAACCCTGAACCGGCCAGCCGCCGCCATCTACTGCAAGGCGATGCGCTTGGGATGCAAGAAACCCGCCAAAAAGAATCGCAAATGACCTCTTGCACATCCGTGCGGCTCGAGGTATACTAACCCTGCAATCAAAAAGAATTATCTTTTGCGAGGACTCCGCTACTGGCGCAGTTCTCGTTTTCTTTTTGCCCGGATTTCGCAGAGCCGTAGAGCACCGGCACTGCAGGCCGCCCGCCGCCAGCCAGCCAGCAGGGTAAACACCGGAAACACAGCAGAGAGGTTCCGGTGTGGATGCCAGTGCGGGGTAATGCATGTTCAGAACGGAAAACAAAAATGCTGCCGCCCAGCTAACAAGTAGCAGCATTATTTTTTGTCTGGGATAGTCAGAGGCTATAGGTTAAGTATTAGACGCGAACGCCCATCTCGTCAGCCTTGTCATCCTCGACAACCAGATAGTAGTACACGTCACCGAACTCTAAGCCCAACTCATCGGCATACTTTTTCAGAGTGTCAGAGAACACTTTCAGGTTAAAGCCATTGCCGGGATGCTCTTTCTGCCATGCTTCGATTTTCCGCTTCGATGCGGCAACACAGGGTCTATCTTCCTTGTCGTCATCGTCAAAGGTGAATCCGTCTACCAGACGGCGGGGGGTATCGTCCGAAGCCTCATTCTGGATAACATAGGCGACGATAGCGGCTTTGCTGTTATAGTCCGAGTTCTCCGCAAAGAAGTCCTCGATGTCGCCATGCCGTACAACAACATTCTCGTAGAAATCCTTGATTTCGTTGTCGGCGTACTCGTTCGTCATGACCTTCTTATGGTTTTTAAGGAACTTGATGAAGGTCTCGTCGCTCAGGTTGTCCGCATAAAATCCGAGTGCATCCACACGAACTTTCACAAGACTGGTCAGGAACTTCTCCATTTTCGCAAAGACATGCTTTGCCGTAAATGCCTTCTTCAGGTTTATGGTATAGTAGAATACCGGGAAGTCTTTAATATCTATACCGCTTTCCCTGAAATTCTCTCCTACTTTGTCGATAGCCTTGCGCAAGAAGGGTGCATACTTGTACAGTGCATCGACATCGGTGATGTAGTCGGTAATGTACAGCTCATTGTTTTTGCTGTAATGACCCAAGAGCCCGACGGCCACAGAAAGGCGGATGCCACGCTGAAAATTTGTCAAATCGAAAGTAACGGGGTAAATGACATTCGCAACAGTACCGTCCTCAGAATACTCGACGGGAGCCGAGCAGCGATGAATACCGAAAAGGTCATAGCCGTCCTTGTGGATACCAATGTACTGATTCTCGAGGATGACCAGATTATACAGTGGCAACGCCATCGGAATCTGCGCTTTCAGGAATTCAAGGAAATAATTGACGTTCTCGTGAATCCATGTGTAGTCGTCCACGGTTTCGATGCGTTTCTTAGACTCCACGACATCCTCACCCGGAAGCGGCTCATAACCGCATGCCTGACGAAGCTCGTTTTCCGTCACGACATCCGTTGCCTTGGCGATTTTCTTCAAGGTAACCTCGGTAGGCTGAGACTGTGTTTTGCCGTTCGCAAGACGGTTCACATATACGCGGCCGAGATGCGATGTCTGGGAAAACTGCTCCTGTGTCCGCGTACCGATGGCTTTCTTGATAAGTGACGCGCTGGAAATCCGGATGTTGCCGTTCGGTAGGCTGCTAACGGGCTGCAGAAAGGAAGGATACAAGCCCGGTGACTGAAAATTTTCGTGTTCGTCGCTTGGCAGTTGCACATTCGTGCGAATTGGATACAATGGAGAATATAAGGTGATTTAGTATGTATGCCGCAGGGATTCGTTCTCTGCGGCTTGATTTTTCTCGAAAAGAGGTACAAAGATGCGGAATCGGAAGAAAGCTCAGAAAGCTGCTTCGCTCGTCATGGCGGTCATGATGACGCTGACTTTGGTGCTCGGTACGGTGGTGCCGGTCGTTTTGCAGACAGCAGCTGTTTTCTAAAATCTCATAGTTTGCTCTAGCCCCGCGTGGATGTAATGTCTGCGCGGGGCTTTTTTGTTTTGCGGAGGGAATCATCATGGCGGAAAAGAAGCGGCAATATTCACGAGCGCTCGCACAGAAACGGTGTCTGGAAGCGATTGAACGAGCCATTCTCATCAATAAGAGCGAGGCGGAAAGACCTTTCGTGTTTCAGGTACAGGAATTGGTCGTGTTCGGGCCTCTGGTCGATACCGATGCACCCACAGTCCACGGGGTAGATATCCTTGCAACTACGGCGCGGCATCACAGATACCGGAATTGGGACGACGCATTTCACAGCGACAGCGAGGATTTCATCAATATGTACGCTCCTTTCAGTATCTGTTCGTGGCGGTTCCGGGAAGAGTTCCCGGAAAAGGATATGCTGAACTACCTCAAAGGCCGGCACATGGGTATCGTGACGATGTACGGGCAGCAGGACAGGGGTTTGCTCGATGATGGCAGATTCTTTACCATTATCCGAGACGGCAGGGTTCAGGCTGACCAGCTGGATGCCTTGAAGGAACTATTCCGAGGTCAGGCATGAGCGCCGTTACGCTGATGCAGGGAGACTGCTGCGAGAAACTGAACGGGATTCCGGCAAATTCCGTAAATCTCGTCTTAGCGGACCCGCCCTACGGTATTACACATCAGGCTTGGGATACGGTATTGCCGTTTGAGGATTTCATCATGAAGGACGGAAAGCGACTAAGCCTGACTGAGTTTCTTCTTTCCCGCTATAAGGCGGGGATTTCCTATGCTGATGCTATGTCCGAATGGACCCAAAACAAACAGCAGGGGATTTGGACGCAGCTGGATAGAATCCTGACCGAAAACGGCGCAGTGGTTCTTTTCTCGGCAGGAGCGTACACCAAGACCCTGATGGATGGCAAGACCATTCCGTGGCGGTATAACCTCATCTGGCAGAAGACATCTCCGGTAGGATTCCTCAACGCGAACCGGATGCCGCTGCGGGCGCATGAAGACATCCTGGTGTTTTACAGGAAACTGCCAACCTACAACCCGCAGAAGACCTCAGGGCATCCGAGAAAGGTCTCAACGGCTGAGTATAAGCGGAACTCCAAGATGACTGAGGATTACGGGAAATACAAGGCAAAAAGCTACGACAGCACCGAGAGATTTCCTACGAGTGTACTAACTTTTGCCACCGATAAGCAGAAATGTGCGGCGCACGGAACACAGAAACCCGTGGCGTTGTGTGAGTGGCTCATCAGGAGTTACACGAATGAGGGCGATACGGTCCTTGATTTCTGTATGGGCAGCGGCTCGACCGGCGTGGCGGCAATAAATACGAATAGAAACTTTATCGGCATCGAAAAGGATGCCGATTTTTTTGTTGTTGCGAAAGAGCGAATCGCCGATGCGGCGCAAAGCCGTTGAAGATACCGCGACCAACAAAAAGCATCTTAAACACACGCGTGCGTTCGATAAATGAGCGCGTGTGTTTTTTGTGCATTCCGCGCATTTAACGCTCATTTTCTGTAAATAAGTATCCGATGCGGAGCGATTCCTGCATCGGCTTTTCATAGGACCACAAATGAATCAGAACAAAGTATACACGCATGTTTCGCTGTTTTCCGGTGCAGGGGGACTTGATATCGGCTTAGAGCAAGCCGGGTTTCATACGGTATGGGCGAACGACTTCAATCATGATGCCTGCGAGACCCATAGGCTGTGGAGCAATGCTACGGTGGTAAAAGGTGATATTGGCAAAGTGGACTACGATATCATCCCGGATTGCGATATAGCTTCTTTCGGATTCCCGTGCCAGGGCTTCAGTTTATCGGGACCAAGGAAAATCGACGATAGCCGAAATGTGCTCTACCGGCATTGCGTCAAGTTGGTCGAGAAGAAGCAGCCAAAGCTGTTTCTTGCTGAGAATGTCAAAGGTTTGCTTACGCTTGGCGGCGGAAAAATCAAGGACGCTATCATCGCGGATTTCGAGAGCAAGGGATATGTGGTGTCCATCAACCTTGTCAATGCTGCGGACTATCATGTCCCGGAAGATAGACAGCGAATCCTCCTTGTGGGCATCCGAAAAGACCTCGCTGAAAAGTATGGCGTAGAGTTCAAGGTTCCTGCACCGTTTCCTGACCGTATCAGTATCCGGCAGGCGTTAGAGGGATTGGCACCGGCGGCAGAGGATGAAATTTGCAAAGAAGCCTACTCCTCGCGCTACATGTCCCGGAACCGCAAACGCGGATGGGACAGCGTATCGTTCACGATTCCAGCTATGGCAAAGCAAGTGCCTCTCTGGCCTGGGTCGCCTGACATGGTGAAGGCCGGCAAAGACCTTTGGCAGTTCGGTGAGGAAGGTAGTACCAGACGGCTGTCCTATAGAGAAGCAGCCGCTATCCAGACATTCCCGAAAGATATGGTCTTTTGCGGGAATCTGACGAGCAAGTATAAGCAAATCGGGAATGCAGTTCCCTGTGAACTCGCAAGAGTCGTGGGAACGGAACTGTACCGTATCTTGAGCAAAATTGAAGAGCAAGAAAGTCATTGTCCGGCATGAGTGATTCGTGCCGGATTTTTTATTGGAGTCATCATGGCAGAAACAAGAAAATACACCGTCGTTGACCTGTTCGCAGGTGTAGGCGGATTGAGTTACGGGTTTTCAAGGAACGACCGCTTTGAAATCATCTTGGCAAACGAGATGCAAAAGGATATCGCGAAAGCATATACCCTAAATCATCCTACGGTCAATATGCTGCAGGGTGACATCAAAGACCTGTCCGAAAATGTCCTCCGTCAAGCGATAGGAAACCGAACAGTTGATGTCGTGGTCGGTGGCCCGCCGTGTCAGTCATACTCCACGCTCGGTAAACGGCAGATGGATGCGCGGGCAAATCTCTTTATGGAATACAAGCGCGTTCTCCGCATCCTACATCCGAGAGCCTTCCTGTTTGAGAATGTCAAAGGTATTCTGAGCATGGATAAAGAAACCCTGTTTGAGCATGTCCACAAGGAATTCGAGAATATTGGGTACAGCCTCCAATACAAAATCCTCAATGCCGTAGACTACGGTGTACCGCAACTGCGGGAACGGGTCATTCTTGTCGGGCTCTTGGGCGAGAATCCTTTTCAGTACCCGGAGCCGACACACGGAGAAGGGCTACTGCCGTATGTGACGCTGCAAGACGCGCTTAAAGACCTGCCTACGCTCTCGTGCGGGGAGGAAAACAACATGTATGCCACTCCTCCCGATAACGAGTTTCTTTCATGGGCCCGGCAGGGTGGCTCCGATACGCTCACAGAGCACAAAGCCCCGAACAACAGTGCTCATCTCCGCAGAATCATGGCGGCGCTCAAAGATGGGCAAGGCAAAGATGATTTGCCGGAAGAACTCAGACCTAAGAGCGGGTTCAAGAATACCTACGCGAAACTCTGGTGGGAGAAGCCCGCCACTACCATCACACGGAACTTTTCCTGTCCGTCCTCATCAAGATGCATCCATCCGAGAGATTCGAGGGCACTCACGATACGCGAAGGAGCGCGGTTGCAGAGTTTTCCGGACAACTATCAGTTCTACGGCTCGGATTGCCTGAAACGCTTAGAAATCGGCAACGCGGTCCCGCCGCTGCTTTCGGTGGCATTAGCGGAACAGATGTTGAAAGCACTCGATGCAGAAAAATAACATACCTACAGATTCTCGGCACTAAGTAGCCGGGAGCGAGGATATCACATGAATAGTAATAGCGCCGAATGGCAACACGAATTCTACTTGACGCATGACAAGTACCGGATGCAGGGGCAGGGAACAGATTGCTATAAGGTCGTCAAGAGCCTTACTCGTATCTTGCAGCTGCCTACCATTGCGAAACTCACGACCGACAACGAATCGGTCATCGGTGATTTTCGATTGAATCGCGGCGAGTATGGGCTTGAACCATACGATGAATACGCTATCAAGGTAGATGATACCTACGGTGCATCCTTGTACATTCTTGTCCATAGAAAAGCTGACACGACCTTACTATGCCCGATTCTCGTGGGCTTTGAGGGCGAGAATATCTGCGCTATAGTCAAGCCTACCGACAACTGGCGGATGCGGGAAATGACGGTATTTGTCGAGCTGAGAAGGGCAGAAAAGGAATTCGGCGTGGACGGGTTAATGATGGCGGTGAATACACGAAATGGGGTATACGGCTGCCTTTCCGTTCTGAACGAGTCTGGCAACCTGCTGGAACGGTGGCTGCGAACCGAGCGCGATTCCCTACATATACGGAACTCTGTGACGGCTCCGAGCTCAGCGGCGCTGATACTGCAAATCTGGCTGCATACGATATGTCTCTGGAAAAGGCGGTGTCTGAGTCGGAAAGTCGAGCAGCGCATCGCACACGCAAACGGAGAGCAGAAAACGGCCAAGGATATCAGAGAATGTCTAAGCACAACCAAGCAGACTATCGTGGACCTCAAAAAGGGCATCGTCGTCTATGTGAATGACGGTAAAGGGAAACGGGCATTTGCGGGGTTCTGTGTACTCCAATCTGAGCGCTGCGGGCATTTCCGGCATCTGCAAAGCGGTAGAATCGTCTATGTCAGACCTACGACCGTTCACTACAAGAAGCTGAATCCTGACAAGGCTATCAGTCAGACTGCCAAGCCGGTAATTTACCGAAACACGGAAGATTTCCTGCGCGAGAAGTCCTACCTCGAAAACGATGTGCTCATGATGCTGAAATGCAACGGTATCGAGTATCAGCGGGAAAAGATGTTTCCGTGGATGGGGAAGAAGCGCCTGGATTTCTTCCTGCCGGGCAAGAACATCGCCATCGAGTGTCAGGGCGTGCAGCACTTTTACCCATACGGCAGCGATGACAAGGATTTCGAGGCACGAAAACAGCGGGATACCGACAAGTACAACGAATGCACCAGCAACGGAGTGCAGGTTCTTTATTACATGAGCGAGTTGATTCCAGTGCCTGACGAGATGGCAAGGAAATATCGGTATGTGACCAGCCTCGATGAGTTGCTGGGGATTCTGAACGATAAATAATTGATTTTTACACCTCCGATGTTTTGGCATCGGGGGTTTTGTTTTTGGGAGGATACTATGAGCAAGGGAATGCGTACAGAGGATGAGGTTCGTGACAGCGCCAAGCTGGTTCTTGGCTTTGATAAGACCGAAGATGGAGTGCAGCAGGGGACTGGGCAAATCACTACCTTCAATCAGCTGGGATTTCGTGGAAGCAACGATAAGCCCGATGGCTGGTATCTGCCGGATGACGCCAGCAAACCCGCCATCATTCTGGAGACGAAATCGGAAACAGAAGGTGTTTCTAAGGAAAAGCATGTCAAGGAACTGTTCAAGAACATTGATGTAGTTGCCAAGAAATACTCCAAGACCATCGGTATTCTCTATAGCGGCAGTGCTATCCGCGTGTTCAAGAACAAAATCGAGCTGTCTGATGCGTCCAAGCGTTTGGAAAACAAGGACTACTACATCCGCCTGTGTACGAGCCAGAAACTCGACAGCAACTACATCTTCGAAATCACGCAGAAAATCAACAACAGCCTGCACTTCAAGTTCGGTATGACGGACCTGCAGGACCGGATGATTTTCACGGCTTGCGCCCTTGTCGCACAGCGCTACAACCCTCAGAACGGTCTTCAAAAGCTGAAAGACATGGATTACAGCACCTTCCATAACTGGATTTACAGTGCCCTGTCTAAGGCTCTGGAAGAGGATAAGAAGCAGAATAACAAGCTGGATGTACTCTTGGAGGAGTACGCCTCTGTCCGTATGTCTATTACGGAGAATCAGGAAGCCATCAATGATTTCATCGACAATGTCTGCCAGATTGCCGACCTCGTCAATTCCGATAACTGGAATGGTGAGGATGTCATGGCAATCTTCTTCAATGAATTCAACCGCTACCGTGGCAAGGCTCAGGCGGGACAGGTGTTTACTCCTGACCATATTGCATCCTTTATGTACCGACTCATTGATGTGAATATGAATGACCAGGTTCTGGATGCTACCTGTGGTTCCGGCACCTTCCTCGTAAAGAGCATGTGCAATATGATTCGTGAGGCTGGCGGCAGCAGTACCAGCAAGGCAAAGCAAATCAAGTCTGAGCAGTTGTTTGGTATCGAGATGTACCGGAAAGTCTACGCTCTGGCCTGTGCCAACATGATGATTCACAAGGATGGTAAGACCAACCTTGTACAGATGGATGCAACCTCGGCTGAGGCAACTGAGTGGATTCGGAAACAGAGAATCACCAAGGTCCTGATGAACCCGCCCTACGAGAGACGGTATGGTTGTGCAACAATCGTTGGCAATGTGTTGGATAGCGTTCCTGCAGGTACGAAGTGCGCTTTCATTCTTCCTGACAAGAAAATGGAGAAGGAATCCAAGCTGAAAGCCTTGCTGGAACGCCATACTCTGACCACCATCATCAAGCTGCCTGAGAACCTTTTCTTCGGTCTGGGCGTTACTACTTCTATCTTCATCTTCGAGACTGGCAAGCCTCAGAATGGGCGCAACATCAAGGGCTACTATGTAGCTGATGACGGTCTGGAGACGGTCAAGAACAAGGGTCGCCAGGATGTGCATGATAAGTGGCCTGCGCTAGAAGATTACTGGGTCAAGGCGATTCAGGATGACAACGATGACCGCTACAACACCCGCCAGCTTATCAATCCGGCTGAGCACCTGTCCTATCAGATGCCGGAGAAGCCCTTTGAGTTGTACGAGGAAGACTTCATCAAGACCGTGATGGACTACGAGATGTACAAACGTGGCATCAATGCCAAGGAGTTCGGAGACAAACTGCTGCAGAAGGTACTCTATGGTTCGACTGTGACCGGCACTGAGAAAGGCACAAACATTCTGGTTGAGAAGGGAGAGGACAATAATGGGGAAGATTGATACTTCCGAATGGAAGGAATTCCGAATCAAAGATTTATTTGAGACCCAAAAGAAAGGAAATAAGCTTCAAGTACCGACAGGCGCGAGTGTATCCGTACAGGATTTACTTGAAGATGGGGCGACTCCTAGAATTACGGTAACAGCCTCCAATAACGGCATCTTTGGCTTTTATGATTATTGTGGGAAAAACATTGCTGATTATCGGGTGTTCAACAATTTTGTGAGCGTTTCTTTTCTGGGAACCGTATTCTATCAAGAAGGTGATGCGACATTAGATATGAAAGTGCATTGCTTAAAACCGAAAGGAATTACTCTGAACAAATATACAGGACGATTTCTTGTGGGAGCCATTAGAGCATCTTTGCGTGAAAGTACATATTCTGACCAGATTTCCAGTTTGATTTTGCCCGAAATGAGTATCAAACTCCCCGCCACCCCTGACGGCGACCCCGATTGGGCATATATGGAATCCTACATGGCAAACCTTGAAACTAAAGTTGCCGAGTCTCTGACCCTGCTGCAGGCTGCGAAGGATGCGGAGAAGAAAAAGGTGGATACGAGGGAGTGGGGAGAGTTCCATCTCTATGATATTTTTAGTATCAGCATGGGCAACAAGTTTGACCGAAGCAAAATGTGTGAAGTTGACGAAGGTATCAATTTTGTTGGCAGAAGTGCGCTGACAAATGGAGTGGCGTGTGCCGTTACTTCTGTTGAAGATAAAAAAGGAAATACGGTACAGCCTTATCCGGCAGGTGATATCACCATTGCGTTGGGCGGTAGCATTGGCGCTGCATTTGTTCAAGATAGAGAATTCTACACATCACAGAATGTCTGCGTTTTACATACTGATGACCCTTCAATTACTGAAAGAGCAAAATGGTTTGTCTCTGCCTCAATTACCGCAAGTTGTGGAAATTATGAAGCATTCACTGATGAACTGAACAGACATATTAGAACCGACTTCATCATCCGGCTCCCCGTGGACAAAACCAGTCAGCCTGATTGGGCATATATGGAGGAGTATATGAGGAAGGTGGAGGAGAAAGTTAAGAATGTACTAAACTATTTTGAAAAGGACAGAAATGGTGTATAATAACTATGGATTATCTAAAACCGGAAGAATATCTGTCGCGAAAAAACACTTGTGAGCAAATCAGAATAGATAAATTAGAGATATATGAAAGGAGGTCTTGTAATGTATCCTACTGACTTATGCTGGGAAACCGGTAAGTTTACAGATGATTGCTGCTGCGATTTTTGCGAGCATCGTGAAGAGTGCAGTGGCTATGATAAGAATGATGATGACGACGATTGATATGCCACAGTAACAAACAAAACCGTGACAAGAACGCTGCCATTAACATTTTGCGTAAAGGGCTTGAAAAGTCCGCTTAAACTAATACATACCGTACCGTGGGGCACACGGGAAGTAACGCCTGTCTGACATCGTGTAAGACGCAACAGCTTCGGTTGCTGCGCAGTGGTGGTTGATGCAGGAATCCCCCTGCTTTAGCTGTGGGGAGAATGTCAACAACAGCCCCTTGCACATTTGTGCGAACTGCATACAATCTAAATTATAGACTTAAAAATGTACCCTGGCGGCTGTTTAACGGCTGTCAGGGTCTTTTTATTGCCTGCCAATCTACTATTCGGAGGGATTACAATGACGCTCAAAGACTTGTCCAGCGAACAGCAGGACCTTGTACGGCTGGCGCTTGACGGGAAAAATGTGTTGTGCGATGCCTGTATCGGAAGCGGTAAGACATCCACCATCAATGTTTTGTGCAACGAGTTTGATTTCTCTAAGGAAATTCTGTACCTGACCTATAACCGGCTTTTGAAACTCGATGCACAGGAAAAGATTCTGAACGATAATGTCACGGTCCAGAACTATCATGGATTTGCCTCGAAAATCCTGTACCGGCGCGGCATCAAGAATGTCGGACAGGGCGAGCAGATTGGGATGGTCTTGAGGAAGCGCGTTCCTGTCGGGCACTTTGATGTGCTTATCATCGACGAGTATCAGGACATCAACGAGGAAATCTCGAAGATGCTCGAATACATCAAGGAATCGAACCCCGGTCTTCAAATCATCGCAGTCGGGGACATGAAGCAGAAAATCTATGACCAGACCTCGCTGGATATCTGGTCGTTCATCCATAAGTTCTTAGGCAAGCACACGCAGGTCAACTTCACGCAATGTTTCCGCCTGTCCCATGACCTTGCACAGCGGCTCGGAAACATCTGGGGCAAGGATATCAACGGTGTGAACAAGAACTGTAAGGTATCGACCATGTCCCGCGAGCAGGTGGTAGACTATCTGAATACCAAGAACCCGAAGGATGTCCTGTGTCTCGGAGCCAGAACGGGGTCTATGGTAAAGGTTCTGAATGAACTAGAAGCAAGACCCGGCAACCTCTATGACAAGAACCATGTATATGCCAGCATCAAGGAACCTGATGGCGAAAAGCATGTAGCACCCGGCGCAGACGTTGGTATCTTTACGACCTTTGACGGCAGTAAAGGCATGGAGCGCCCCATCTGTGTTGTCTTTGATTTCACGGAATCCTACTGGTGCTCTCGTGTATTTCAGCCTATGGCGCGGTATGAGATTCTGAGAAACCTTTTCTGCGTTGCGGCGAGTCGCGGTAAGGATGAGGTCATCTTTGTAGAGCCTCCGAAAAAAGAGGACAGATTTGGGCTGGTCAGCGATAAAACCCTCATGACTCCTGTCAAGATGAATCAGGAGTTCAATACAAAGTTCGATATCTCTGAGATGTTCGATTTCAAGTTTGATGAAGATGTAGAGCACTGCTACCAGCTTATCAATACGACGCCGGTGTTCCATAAAGATGTACATGAAATCGAAATCAAGCATTCGGACGCGATGATTGACTTGGCTCCCTGCATCGGCATCTACCAACAGGCGAACTTCTTCGACTACTACGATATCGATAGCGCGATTGCCTTCTACATGTACCTGCATAACGACAAGAAGGTAGCACTGCCTGCCAGCTGGAAATCCGTGGAGGAGAAGGTCCTGTTCCTGACGATGCTGATGACGAGTCAGGACCGGTATGTGAAGCAGGTTGAGTTGCCCTTTATTACGAGAGCGCAGGAAACCGACCTGAACAAGCGCTTGTCTATGGTGTTCACTCCCGACGAGTCCGTACAGGAACGCTGTGAGTTGACTGCCATAGTAGATACCAAGGCGAAGAAGAAACTTGTTATCAGCGGCATGGCGGATGTCGTGAAGGACAACAAGGTCTATCTGCTGAAATTCGTATCTTCGCTCGCGCACAAGCATTTCCTGCAATGTGCATGTTATATGCTGGCTACCGGGTTAAAGCAGGGTGTTGTCTGGAATATCCGCGATAACATGATGTATGAAATCGAGATTCCGGACCCTGACAAGTTCCTGGACGCGGTAATCACCTGTATCACGAAGCAGGTCTTTGCCAAGGCAGAAAGCTATACGATTTCCAAGGACTATACGCAGGACCTCGATACCATCATCGAGCAAATCATGACCGATGATTCTCTGCCGGAATTCGATGTCGGCGGCAATGTCAAGGAAGAAAAGAAGACGGCTGATGAAGGTATCTCTATCATCCGCCGTGGTGAGCAGTACATCATTGTGGATGCATCGAACCGTCAAATCGTCGATAACAGCGCTATGAACGGCTATGATTCGATTCTCGCTGCCTGTGAGGATTATGTCCGGAAAAACAAGCAGCTGGCAGAGGAATCCATGTCCAAGAAGGAACTGCTCAGCGTTATTGAGGATTGGCTCGACAATCACAGGGATTTCGAAGCAGCTATGTCCAAGACCGAGGTGGATATCAAGCACCATATCGGAGAATATGCGAACTACGCTTCTCTTTCCACCTATGTTGTTCGTAAGATGCTCAAAGACCGTGGTCTCATCATCAATTTCAGCGAACGCCAGCTGCTGAAGGTCTGGAAGGAGCGGAAGAAGCAGGATACGAATACCGTGGAGAATACGCGGTACGAGACCCTTGCCTCTACGCTCGAATCCCTCGTTAAGGCAGGGGTCGATGTCCAGCTTGAAATGCCGGAAGAGGAGAAGGTCGCAAAGCCAGAACCGGACCCGGAAGAAGAAAAGCCTCAATTCGATAAGCGCATCCCCTATACCGTTATTCGTTCGTCCCGGCTCTCTAAGCCCAACGATGTGCGGTATATTGTCGTCAATCTGAACGACAAGGACCAGGTGCTGGACGATGCAAGCGGATACGGATACAAGTCGATTTCTGCTGCACAGAAGGGCTACGGATATAAAAGCCGGAATCTCACCAAGTACGGGGAAGTTAAGCACTCGTCAAAGCCCAAAACCAATATCCCGGTCTCGCAGAGCCGTCAGCTCTCGTTCGGGGATTTTTGAGAAGGAGGGACTATATGACCTACAGCGAAGCATTCCCTTTATGGGTAGCGGAGGTGTACCGGAATCATGGCTACGAACCGGGTAAGTGGTACGGGTCAGAGGTTGCAGAAACGCTGTACAATGAAGCCATGGCGACCTACAACGGTCCTCCCGCCACGATGCGGGACTATATAGAAGCTATCCCGTCTGCGGATGAATTCGCGTATTTGGACTATGCGATTGAACGGCTGCGCCGCGACAACATCAACCTGAATGCACTTTCCGATAAGGAACGCTGGGCTTTGATGGATAAAATCGTCGCAGAGTATCCGCAGTACAAGAACGCTCGTACATCCCGTGCCAAGCAGGTACTGCATCACTCGCGTGCAGGACAGTATGACCCTGCCGTATAAAAAGCAGTGGCTTGAAATGCACTATCCGGGACAGTTCCTCGATGTCATCGGGACTGCTACCCCAGAACGGAAGACCTCCGTCATGAAACTTCTGACCAAAGCTGCCAGTCTGAATGCTGCACAAGCTCTGTATGTAGATGACTATTACGAAGCCCTCAATGAGGCGGCAAAGGAAGGGTTTACGGTCATGACGGTACAGGAACTTATGCTGCGGCAATATACCGCCGAACAATAGAAAAGTACAAAACCGAAAAAATAACGAAGGAGGACCACTATGAAAAAGATTCTGAAATTCCTTGCCGCTGCGACATTTGCTGTCGTTGTGTATCAGCTTGTATCGCTGCACCGCAAACGCCGTAAGATGGTAGAGATTGGTCAGCAGATTTTCCGGTGATACCTGATGGCGAAAACTCAGCTAACCCGCGATATCGAGGCTGCGCTCCATGCGTGGCATCCTTCCAGCTACGGCGGGTATCGGGTGGATTCGTTTCGTCAAGGGTTCGATGCCATAGAAGTGCCGGTAGAATGCGGGTCTGTCAAATCCGGATTGGTCGATTTCGTCAGGGTTCAGGAATGCTTTACCTCCGAAACCAAATATGGGACCTGCAAACTGGCCTCGCTCATCGAAACGGATACGGATGTTGCACCTGCTGTGATACAGGAAAAGGCGAAAGCAGCAACCTGCGTCAAGAATATTTCATCGCCGGATTTTTGCAGTGAGCACTGTTCCGAGCGATGGTGCCACTTCCACAAGACGAATCATCTGTATACGCTCGATGCCGTCATCACTTGTGTGGAAATCAAGATTTCTGTGAGCGATTTCCATTCAGAGCATGGGCACAATTTCGTCGGGCACTGCAACTACTATGCGATGCCCACTGAGTTGTACAAGAAGGTAAAAGGCGAGATACCAGAGGATATCGGTGTCCTGCTCTATTATGACGGCATGAGTACCTGCGGAATCCGAAAGGCGAAGGAGTGTAAGCCACAAATTCTTTCGGAAAACACACAAAAATGGCTGATTCTGTCCGTTGCTAAAAGGCTGCCCCGGTTCGACAAGAACTGAGGGCAGCTTTTTTATATATTTTTTTGTTTAAGAAAGGACAAACTCAAATGCGGCGAACCAAAGCACTGATACTCGTTGCAACATTGGCTTTGCTGACCAGTGTTGCAGGCTGTTCATGGCAAGCGGAACCTCTGCCTGCCGAATCAGCACAATCTGAATCCTCTCTCAATACCTCTGAATCTGCGACGCAAGAAACAGCAGAAGAAGAACAGCAAATCTCGGACCTATCCGGCATACCGGAATCAGGCCCGGAACCCGCTGCGCCTTTTGAACCGTCTCATACACCGCAACCCGAACCCTCCCCGGGTCCGACTCCTGAACCGACGCCTGAACCTGTTAGTGCAGCGACCTCTGTCTGGGACGATGTTGTACCTGCTGCCTGGGGTCAAGCCTACGGCACGATTACCTGTGACGCGATTGGCCTAAACGCTTCTCTTATCTGGGGCGATGACCAGAGTCTTTTGAATCAACGCGGCGGGGTATATCAGTATCCGGGTTCTTACCAAGTCGGTGTGACCGGAGGGCATCTGCTTTGCTCTCATAACGACAGCGTGTTTTCTCTGCTGCAATATGTCAGCATAGGAGATGACTTTGTGGTAGACACCGATTACGGGGAATATGTGTATTCCGTCACCCTAGCAATGCCCGGTTATGTGTCCTCGGACGCGAGCACCGTGATTGCGGATGACGGCACTGTCCTCGTTAATTTCACAGACGGAATCGATAAACTTATCATGTATACCTGCTATCCGTTTGGGTATTACAGCCCAACGAATCAGAGATATGTGGTTCAGGCTGTTTTGCGAGCATGATTGGAGATGTAATTAAAGAATGCAAAAAAGAAAAATCCGAAAATTCCTGCATTACACAGGAACTGTCTTTATTCCGCTCATCATTGCTATGATGGGCGTTTTGTTTTGGGTGAAAGTAATGAACGACATCGAATGGCTCCTTCTTTCCCCGAAACATGTCGCGTTCGGCTGCGTTGCGAGCCTTGGCTTGGTTCTTTGCTGTATTTATGCGGACAGGATGCTGTGTCATGAAGTTTCGGATACGGTTTAAGTATTGCATGTTCTTACGATACCGGTAAAATAGAATTGTACGATAGATACCAGATATCTTACAATTCACAATTTCGTTTTTAGCGGACTTATCCCTTTCGGGGGATGGGCCCGCTTTTTTTTATTTGAAAGGAGAACAAAACCCATGCAAACCAAACACGAATTTCTTCGGAGAACTGCAGCGGTAATTGCTGCGTTCTTCACACTGACATTCACAGGCTGCGGTCAGACACCGGAATCTCCGGGAAGCCTTCCTGTATCCGGGGTCGTCTCAGAAACTACCGCACAAAGCGGTCAGGAGACGGCTGGCGTATCGGAAGGCGGCAGCTTTACCATCCACTTTATCGATGTTGGGCAGGCAGATTCCGCCCTCGTCACCTGTGATGGGCACTCAATGCTCATTGACGGCGGCAATACCGATGACTCGAACCTTGTATACTCAGTATTACAGCGTGAGACAGAGGGACACTTAGACTATGTCGTAGGAACACACGCCCACGAAGACCACATCGGAGGTCTTTCGGGTGCCTTCGAGGCTGACACAGCCGATGTGACATTCTGTCCTGTGACAGAGTATGACAGCAAGGCATTCCGGAACTATAAGGCTCGTGCGGACGAGAGAGGCGGTGGTATTACCGTTCCGGAAGTGGGGGATACATTCACCCTAGGGGAAGCCACCGTCACCGTTGTGGCTGTCAATTCCGTGCCCGAGGACACGAATAATACTTCCATCGTAATTCGCATTGTCTACGGCGATACATCCTTCCTGTTCACAGGCGACGCCGAACAGGAAACGGAAGAGAAGATACTCGAATCCGACCAAGACATCAAATCCACCGTCTTAAAGGTCGGGCATCACGGGTCCAGCACCTCCACCTCTCAGGCGTTCTTGGATGCCGTGAACCCTACTTATGCCGTCATATCCTGTGGCAAGGACAATAGCTACGGCCATCCGCACAGCGAAACCCTCACAAAGCTGGCCAGCGCGGGAGTAGAGGTGTTCAGAACGGACGAACTCGGTGATATTTACTGCACTTCTGACGGTTCGGAAGTCACCTTCTCGTATGGGGAGTACCATAAGGACATCGAAACCTCTAGCGCCGAGGTGGAAGAATCGCAGCAACCTGACACGGTAGCTGAGACCTATATCCTGAACACGAATTCTCTCAAATTTCACCGCCCCGATTGCTCTTCTGCATCTCAGATAAGCGATGCAAACAGGGAGGAGTATACCGGCACAAGAGCGGAACTTATCGAGCAGGGATATACGCCTTGTGGATACTGCAAGCCATAAATATCCAATCAGCATCCAATCCATATAAGCCTATTTGAGTAGTACACGGAATGTCCCGCTCTGAACGACCCGGGTTCAGGAACGCGCCCTGGCCGACTCGGAAACGGCAAACTCCAATAAGGCTCTAAAACAATAGCAAGCATCAGTCGCCGCCTATGCAAGTAGGTGGTGATTTTTTCTTGCCAAAATGTGCGAACTGAATAGTATGGGTATTGTACGATAGATAACATCCCATATCGAAAGGGTTTTATGCCTTTCGTACAATTCACAATTTCGCTTAAAGGGCGGACTTCTCGTTTCTGAGAGGTCCGCCCTTTTTTGCGTCAAAACAAAAAAAGGAGTGTAAACACCAATGTTAAGAGTTTTTACAATTGTTGCCAATGAGGCTATTGGCTTATCCACAACGGAATGCACGCTGATGCAATTCAGCTATAATCCGGAGCAAATCCGTGACCCGGAAAGCGTCCTGCGCGGCGCAATCAAAGATTATCCCAAGACGGACGAAGGAAAACGACAGCTTGAAATCAACTGTGGTTGCTGGAACTGGGGCGATGTCGATGACATTCCCGGCTCGTTCTTCTTGAATTACGGTCTGGGTAAAATTACACCACTTGATGTGGATATCATCGTTGACCGCAATGAGAGCTTTGCGGACGAGAATTGATGAAAGGAGTAAATAGAATGTATATTTCGAGTGCATGTGATGCGGTAATTGAGATTAACATCGGCGAGCGTTTCAATATGCAGTTGGATGATGCGTTTAAACAATACGCTAAAAATGGCTACTTAGTAGATTGAAAGGTACAACATGAAAACGACAGGGCATTATTATCGTTCGCGCAAAGAATATGAGCAGCGAACGGGTAAATCCAGCAAGTATATCCAAAACAATCCATCTATTCACATCAGTGGCAGCGTAAGAGGAATGCGAAAGCTTTTCTGGGGCTACGAATGTGATGTTGTACGGGTCGGCTCATGCATTGTGCGTGACAATAAAATCCTGTCACTGGGATACAACGGTATGCCGATTGGCTGCGACGACGATATCATGCCTTGGGGCAGGGAAGGCGACGACCTTGATACCAAGTACATGTATGTCTGTCATTCTGAGCTGAACGCGATTCTCAATGCTGGCAAGGACCTCCACGGTTCCACGATATATGTGACGTTCTTCCCGTGCAATGAGTGTGCGAAAGCAATCATTCAAAGCGGAATCAAGCGTATTGTCTATCTGGACGATAAGTACAAAAATTCCAATAATAATATTGCAGCGCGTCACATGTTCAGGATTTCCGGCGTTGAGACCAAGAAATATGAATTGAGTGAACGTCCTGTCACACTTAACTTGTAAAGAAATGGAGCAACACAATGAAAATCCATCATACTACTGCGCTTGGCGTATGCGACACCTACGAGGTCGTAACGGAACCACCTCTCGGCTATATCATTTGGAATATCGGCGATAATGCACCGGAAGGCTACCTCCCGTTCTGCAGACTCAAATTTATGCAGCCGTTTGAGGGCGGACGCGAAATTGAGTCGGATACCCTGAAAGCCATGAAATGTGACGGTGCAAGGGAAATCTTAGCCGCCACCGGACTGGGTGCCGAAACCTCCGCCGAGATGAAGAAGTTCATCAAGAAGCACGAACGCAACCCCCGCAAGAGTTGGGAGTGCGAAAGAATGCGTGCCGCTATCCCGTATCTTGAGAGAATTGGAATGTAATACCATCGAGCCGTCTCCGTCTTGGAGGCGGCTTTTTTGTTTATCGTCAGATTCCTGTGTCCGGTAATTTCTCTCTCAATGTTGCATAATCGTGCGAACCGGATACAATAGAAAACAACGAGAGAACGCAAAGAGGTGAGAACATTTTGGAACAGCTTGAAATAATCATTCCGGGCGGTCAAAAACTCTCCGTCCGTGATTTCGTTGAATGGGAGTACAACGGCGGTAAGGCAGATTTTCAGCCGGATGAACATTATCCTTTATGGGGGACTGTTCCTATTGAGGATAAGTTGCGATATATTGCAATCAGTGTGTTTGGTGATTTGGCGAGTTACGGAAAATACAACAACCGAATCGGCGTTACGGACGGTGAGTCGGAGCACTACTTCTACTTCACGGTTCAGGGCAAGGATGAAGATATTCTTCTCGCCTTGAATGTCATGCTGAATGTGATATATACGAGCGCAGAGGGGAAATGCCGCAAGGAAACCGGCACATCTTTCGCGGAACTGCCCCTGATGCAGAGATTCGATGCCATCACCCGATACATCGAAGACGAGTTTGAGACCTGCCTTATGATGCTTTCAGACATCCCGTACATGCAGTGGACCTAAATTCGCAAAAAGTTGTTGCACATTCGTGCGAATTGGGTAAAATGAAGACTGTAAGGTGAATCAGTGGGTGAGTTTTTTGCCCGCGTTACGCGAAAAAAGTGAATACTGAATACAAGAAGCAAGTTCTTTCGGGAGCTTGCTTCTTGTATTTTGGGAGGTTTCTATGACGCATAAGAAGTTGCTGGAACGCAATCGAAAAATTACCGATGCACTGCAAAATGGCGCAAAGGTCACGGACCTCGCGCAGGAGCACGGACTCAACCCGCAAACCGTCTACCATATCGCACAGGCGGAGATGAAGAAGCGGCGGAAAGTGACTTTCACAGAGTGGAAGGATAACCGCAACGACGAGATTCGCAACCAGTATCAGGAAGGCATTTCAGCCGAAGAACTGGCAAAAGCTTTTAACCTTAACCGCGCCACGATTTTTCGTATTCTGAAAGAAGGCGGGGACTCCTACCACCGGCACCTCGACACGAAAATCGAGACCTCTACTTTGCGCCGCATTAAAGATTTCAAGCAGGGGTTTGTGGACTACGCGAAGAAGAACCCCAACACGCCGGTCGAGAACCTTGCTCGGGAATACGGTATCAGTCCCTCTTCCGGATTCAAGTATCTTCATGAGGCCGGTATCTATCGCGGCAAGGGACGCAAAAAGAAGGCAGCAAAGCCTAAGAGGTGAACCAGTATGAGGAAAAGGAAAGCAACCCGCAGCGAAATCATCGAGCGAAACAGGAAGATTGTCAAAGACTATGAGGACGGGCTATCGCTTGAGCAGCTGTCCGAGAAATACGGGCTTTGCGTCAGGACCTGCTATCGCGCTCTCGATGAAGAACAACAGGCGCAGCGCATTGCGGAAGAACAGGACCATGCCAATCTGGTCGATAAAATCGTGGCGGAGTATCAGAAAAATACGCGTGTCCGCGACATTGCCGAAAAGTACGGTGTTTCCATTGGGTATTGCAGTGCCATTGCTGTTCAGGCCGGAATCAGCAACAAAGAACTCAGTCACCGTCGCATCACCCGCCGTCAACAAAAACGCAACGATGAAATCTTCGAGAAATACCAAAACGGCATCGACGCCAAAGACCTCGCTAAGGCATACCATTATTCCTTGCCGGGTATTTACAGTATTATTCGGCGCGTCCGTAAGCAGAAATGTAAAAGAGATTGAGTCCTCTGCAGAATGTTGCAGAGGACTTTTCTTTTTATGAGGGAGGGAAATTAAGTGAACGAGAATGAACGGGCATTGCTTCGGTATGTAGTGGAAGGGGATATTCGGAAATCTCAGCAGCAGGCGAAAATCGTGTTGGAGGGGCTTACTACTGACAAGGACAAGGCATTCAAGAAGACGTGGCAAGGACGATGTTGCGGAGATGAACCGTGTGACGATTGCCCTGATGCAGGAACTTGACAGACTCGGCAATGACATCATCCTTATCGGGACCACGAACCGTCCCGATACTCTGGACGATGCTCTGTTCCGGCGTTTCACCTTTGGGCATACGGTAAGACCTCTGTGCCGGGACGATGCGCGTACCCTCGCAAGGATGTTCTTTGCATCAGTAGGGTATTCGGCATCCGAAACGGAAATTGAATCGCTGCTCAATGATACTTCACAGTATTATACCGCAAGCAAAATCACGAATCTTTGCATCGACCATATCATCGACTGAGTTGCAAGTCAGGAGGTTACATCATGCATCGGAAAAGTTTGACCGGAGAAGCCAAGCTGAACCGCGACAAGGCAATGCTGAACGATTATATCGCCGGTATGCACATCGCGGAATTGGCTGAGAAATACGGTATCGGCTGCACGAATGTTAAGAAATCCCTTGAAGTGTTAGAGGGTTTTGATGCTGTGCGCCGCAATGACCGCAAAAGCCCGAATCGGAAACCCAACAATCAGAAACGATTGTCGAAAGCCGACATGGAGCAACGGAATATTGAGATTGCGCAAGACTACAAAAACGGGGCCTGGACCTTTGAAATCGCTGAGAAATACAATCTCTCTGTACAACAGGTCTATCATATCCTGCACAGAAGCCCTGATTATACCCCGCACAAAGAGAATATCGGGTCAGCTGCACAGTTCAAGAAACGCAAACGCAATGCTGAAATCGTTGCGGATGTCAGGGCAAATCCGTACATGACTGTCGGAGAAATCATGGACAAGTATGGGTTATCGGAATCCACCACCTATCAAGTATTTCGGGAAGCTGGGCATCCGATTTCGGGTGGTCTTGTCCGTTTCGGTCCTGAACCGCCCATGAACATCCCGGAATTCAAGCACAGCCCGAAAGTATTGGGGCTGCGGCGTGAAGCCTTGGAAGACACCAAGACCCCGGAGGAAATCGAAGTGCGGAACAACGATATCCTGAGAGACTACAAAGCGGGTGTCAAGGTAGAGAATATCGCAGTACGGTACAATGTCACGCCGCGATTCATTGCGAGGCTTATACAGAAACGCCGGGCACATCACCCCCTCTACCGCAAGAACCTGCGCGGCAACGCTAAAATGAAGAAGCTGCCGGAAGAAGTCTGCGAAGGGATTGCAGTAGAATACCAGAACAAGAAAAGCGTCTCCGACATTGCTAAAGACCATAAGATTGCCGTGGGTCAGACCTATAAGATTCTGCATGACTACGGAAAGCTTTCTGAATCGCTGACAGAAGCCGAAACTCGTAAAGCCACGCAAAGTCGTTCTCCTATCACGGATAATGTAAAAGCCCGAAACCGGGAATTTGCGGAATTTGCACGGATGAATACCGGCAAAAATCTGCGTGACCTTGCGGATATATATGGTATCTCCTACAGCACAGCTGTAAATATCGCAAAGTCCGAAAACATCCATAAACGGGCAGGGGTGGTTGTACCGTGAGAGATTTCGAGTGGCGGTATCGCAGGCATCGTGGCACGGTAGCAGAGGAATGTCCCCGCGTTGCTGCTATGTGGCATCCGACAGCCAATTCTGTATCGCCGCAGGAAGTCACCTGCGGCAGCAATCGTAAAATCGCTCTTATCTGCCCGAAATGCGGATACGGAAAGAACGGAGAATGGCGTCCCTCTATCGCCGGTGCCTGTCGAACAGGCGGCGGATGCCCGGCGTGTTCCGGAAAAGTCCTTGTCGAAGGTGTCAATGATGTAGCTACCGTACATCCCGAAATCGCTGCACAGTGGCATCCGACACTTAATGAGTTCCCGCCCACGCGAGTGACTTCCGGAAGCGCAAAGCATGTATACCTTGTCTGCAAGGATTGCGGGTACGGCGCAAACGGAGAATGGCATCCAATGATTGCTTTTGCCTGCGGGTCCGGGGGAGTACATACCGGATGTCCCGAATGCGCCAGAAACTCACTGAGAAAGGCCATGAGAGCCCACTACACCAAAACAGCAAGGAAACCTGTAGTATCAGTTGCATGCCCTCAAATCGCCGCTTTGTGGCATCCTGAAAACGAATTCGGCCCCGACATGTATACGACCGGCAGCTGCAAAAATATCCCGCTCGTATGCACCGCATGCGGGTACGGCAAAGACAAAGACTGGACGCCTTCGATTGCTGACATTTGCCGGAAAGGCGCAAAGTGCCCGTTTTGCGGTAACATCGTGAGGTAATACCCTTGTACAGACAGAAAAACAAGACTCCCTATAACATGGCGGGTCAGATGAAGGTAGGTCTGATTGGTGAATCTGTCACCATGCACTATCTTGACTACTATTGTGAAAAGCACAAGGACAGGATTGCAGGATTTTCGGATGTACGAGATGACAAGAAATATCAGGAAGACGACATCGACTTCGTTGTATACCGGAAGGACGGCTCTTCGTTCACGGTTGAAGCCAAGGCTGACACCTACAAAACCGGAAATGTCTTCCTCGAAACAGCGGTGAATAGTTTCGCAATCGGCGAAGATGACAAGCTGCTGCGGTTTGGAAAATACCAAAAAGCAATAGCCAAGCACTCGAAGGGATGGCTGTATAAGGAAGCTGACTATATCTTTTATTATTTCACCGAGACCAGGCAGATATATGTCTTTGAGCGCATGGCGGCAATGCACTATCTCGATTTCGCTCTGTGCTCGGATACGGTGTTCGTCCACGATGAACGAAGACCTTTCGGAAGGGCTGCGGAAAATAAAGAGCAACGAAGTAATTACATGCAATACTACGGTACAGGCTTTTGCGTGAACGCGGAACAGATGCGCCGTTCTGATGTCATTGACCACAGGATGCACCGCGTCGGCAACAGGAGTCTACGATTCCCGGAACGCATCGAGCCTGGGAAAGTGTTTGAACATTTTGTAAATCATACTTGTATTTGATACACTTTCGCGCCAAAATATGGTATAATGCAAGTACAGAAACAGAAAGTACTATATGTTGTGCTTATGCACAACATATTCCGTTCTGGACACTGTATGTGGCGCTTTTGTGTTGACAAAATATGCGAATTGCAGATAATTGGTAGTAGGGTAATTTACCCATTTTTTCGGGAGAGTTACTTCTCCCGAATATGCTTCTGTAGCTCAGATGGCAGAGCAGCTGTTTTGTAAGCAGCAGGTTGCAGGTTCGAATCCTGTCGGAAGCTGATGCCGGGAAGATGACCTCCACGCGGTCGGCATCGGGCAACAGGCTTAACCTCCCTTAGCTTGGCAAACATCTTCGCAGATAACATAAAACTCTTAGAAGATACCAGATATGCTCCGAAACAACATCATAGTTTTACACACACTTACATACACATCTGCTTGCAGCTGGTTGTAGCGCGGCGGCAAGCATCGTATCTGGTATCCCATAAGAGTTGCCGCTCATAAAGACAGCCTCCTCGCGGCGAGCGGCGGTAACACGGGTATTGAGCTCCCCGTGGCAAATGTCTTTTCTCTTGGGTCGTTAGCTCAGTCGGCAGAGCATCGGTCTGTTAAGCCG